>Ga0209603_1000008_pt1 | contig 268845 bp, 238 predicted proteins | sample COGITO_mtgs_1206_FD_184812 | JGI IMG/M metagenome (GOLD analysis project Ga0209603, IMG submission 184812) | Pelagic marine microbial communities from North Sea - COGITO_mtgs_120607 (SPAdes) (version 2) | ecosystem: Environmental > Aquatic > Marine > Epipelagic ...
CAATGGAAGCGAAATTAGCAAATCCACACAGCATGTAGGTTGCCATAGTAATAGATTTTTCTTCCATAAATGCTCCAGCAGTTTTTAATTCACCTAAACTAATATAGCCAATGAACTCTGTCATTATTAACTTTTCTCCTATAAGTCTACCCACAAGAGTAATGTCCTCTATACACACCCCTAAAAGCCACATTAATGGAGCAAATATATATCCTAATATTACTTGCAATGAGAGCTCTGTAAACTGTCCATCGCTAAAATTATTTATCAATAAATTTATCCCTGTTAAAGATCCAATTTTTGTTAAAATAAAATTTCCCATAGCTAAAAAAGCAATAAACACTAAAAGCATAGAGGCCACGTTTACAGCTAATTTTAATCCTTCAATAGTTCCATTAGAAATAGCATCAAGAACATTGCTCCCGATTTTCTCTTTCGACACTTCTACGTTAGAATCTATTTTGTATGACTGAGGAATTAAAATTTTAGAGATGATAATTGCACCTGGAGCAGCCATAAAAGATGCAGCTAATAGATGCTTTGCAAATTTTAATCTTTCAATATCATCATCGCCTCCTAAAAAGGCAATATATGCTGCTAAAACTCCTCCAGCAAGAGTTGCCATTCCACCAGTCATAACTAATAAAATTTCAGATCTATTCATTTTGGCTAAATAAGCCTTAATCATCAATGGAGATTCCGTTTGACCTAAAAAAATATTACCTGCAACAGATAAACTTTCAGCTCCAGATAATTTTAATAATTTGGTCATTAATAAAGCAAGGGCATAAACCACCTTTTGAATTACCCCCAAATAAAAAAGAAGACTTGTTAATGCTGAAAAAAAAATAATGGTTGGTAAAACTTGGAATGCAAATAGAAAACCATGCTTTTTAGTATCTAAAAAAGAACCAAATAGAAACTCTGCTCCTGCCTTACTAAAATCTAATATATAAACAAATATTTTTCCAAGTAGTTCAAAGCCAAATCTAAAATATTCAAGAAAAGAAATATTAAATGGGTTGAGTATTAAAAAAGCTAATAAAATTTGAAATCCTAAACCAATTACTACAATATTCCACTGAATTTTTTTTCTTTGCTCGCTAAAAATAAATGCAATAGCTAAGATTAAAGCTACACCCAACAAACCTCTAAAAATTGACATCATTAAAATATATAATAATTCTAGTTTAACTTGTTATAAGTATGTATATCATCGTCCATACTTAAATTTAATTGCTCTGAACTAACAGAAATAATTTTCATTTTTGATATTACTTTCTCGGGCATTATCTGACCATTTTCAAGTTTAGCAATTTTTTGATTTCCGTTTTGTAAAATAAGTGACGAATTACCATACTTATCATTGACTACATAAATTGAGTCTATTAAAGTTTTACTTACTGGAATATTTTCAAAAGAAATTGAAGAGTCTTCTAAACTCCATGTACCATAAACATCATCTACATTAAATGAATTTTTGTTTTTTTTCTTTATTAATGACAATGTATATTTTTCATTTTTTGGTACAATCGAAGAAGATCCATCTGAGTATATTAAGTGGTCTATTTCCCATTCACCAATAAGTTGTTGCTCCAAGGAGCGGCTACAACCTAACAGTAATAAAAAGAGAAATAGAAAAATTAAATTAATTTTCTTTTCTGTTATTGATTTCATCTCTAAATCTAGAAGCTGCTTCATAATCTTCATTATCAATGGAGTTTTTAAGCTGTTTCTTAAGCTCCTTTAAAGTCATTTTTTCTGTTGGATTTTTAGTAATTTCCTCTAAATTTATTTCTGGAGTAATATCCTCACTTTCGCTTAATTCTTCATCATCTAAAATAATTCCAGCAGAATTTAAAACAAATTCATAAGTATAGATTGGTGATTCAAATCTAACCGCAAGTGCAATAGCATCAGACGTTCTAGAATCAATCTCTACTTCTTTGCCATTTTGTTCACAAATTAATCTGGCAAAGAAAATTCCCTCAACTAAATTATATATAATTACCTCGACTAAATTAATTTTAAAATTATCAGCGAAATTTTTAAATAAATCATGAGTTAATGGTCTGCTTGGTGTCATTTTTTCCAATTCTATCGCTATTGCTTGAGCTTCAAACCCACCAATGATGATGGGAAGCCTCCTTTTACCAATAACTTCTGAAAGCACTAAGGCGTAGGCCCCAGATTGTGTTTGACTGTAAGATAACCCAGCAATATCTAACTTTATTTTCTCCATAAATACATCAGTATTAGACTTTAAAAAGTCTTAATTATAAAGATAATTAAAATCTATGATTTTTATTGAGAAGACTTAAAATTATTAATTGCTGATGTAAGTCTTGGTAAAACATCAAAAGCATCGCCAATTATACCATAATCTGCTGCTTTGAAAAAAGGAGCTTCTGGATCAGTATTTATAACTACTATTACTTTACTACCATTTACTCCAGCAAGATGTTGAATTGCTCCTGATATACCAGCTGCAATATATAAGTTAGGTCTAATTGCAACTCCGGTTTGTCCAACATGTTCATGGTGTGGCCTCCATCCAATATCTGCAACTGGTCTTGAGCAGGCCGTAGTAGCTCCTAAGGAACTAGCCAAATCCTCAACAATTCCCCAATTTTCTGGACCTTTCAATCCCCTTCCAGCAGAAACTACTAATTCAGCCTCAGGCAACGGAATTCCATCTCCAAGTGCCTTAATTTCCTTAACTTTTATTCTTGCATCGCCTAAATCTTGATTAAATTCTGTAATTGTTGCTGCTGTTTTATTTTCCATTGGCGTCACGGAATTAGGTAATATTGATATCACTTTTATAGGAGTGTGAACGGTGACAAATGCAATAGCTTTACCCGAAAAAACATTTGTTTTAACAGTAAATTCATCTGTTTTTTCAGGAAAAGATATAGCTCCAGATATATGACCAGCTTCTAAATTTGCAGCAACTCTGGGGCCTACTGCTTTCCCAGTTTGGTCTTGAGATAAAACAATATATTCACAATTATAATCTTTAACTGCTTTTACAATAAGTTTGGATAATAATTGTTCTGATCTTTCCTTTAGACTTCTACAAATAAGTATATTTTCTACACCAAACAAACCAGTTTCTAAAAGTAAGGACTCTGACACCTCACCATAAGTTAATAAGGTAACTTTTCCTAAGCTCTTACCATAAGTTATAGCTTCTTGAACTGCTTTGGTTAGTTTATCTTTTATTTCTACAAATACTAATACTGACATAATTATATAACTTTTGATTCATTGTGTAACAACTCTACTAATTCATCCATATTTTCAGGATCAACATATTTACATCCTGTTTTTGGATTTGGTAACTCAAACTTAATAACAGATGTTAAAGCTTTCTGTTCTATTTCATCTATAACTTTCAAAGGTTTTGTTCTAGCTGCCATTATCCCTCTCATGTTAGGAATTCTTTGTTCTGCCATTCCTTTTGAAGCACTCAATACAAACGGAAAATCTACTTCTACCACTTCAAGGCCTGCTTGAACATCTCTTTCTAATGTGGCTGTAGTACCATCAACATCTAACTTAGTAGCTAATGATACAAATGGTACATCTAAAAGTTCGGAAATCATTGATCCTATTTGAGACCCATTATAGTCAATAGTTTCTTTACCCGTCATTACAACATCATATTTTTCATTAGCTGCATAATTTGAAATTTGTTTTGCAACAAAAAATGGATCTGTTGGGTCTGCGTTAACTCTAACAGCATCATTTGCTCCAATTGCTAAGGCTTTTCTAATTGTTGGATCGTCAGATGAGCTACCAACAGTAATTGTTGTCACACTACCACCTTGGGATTCAACAAGCTCTAACGCTCTTACAAGTGCATACCACTCATCATAAGGATTTACAATGTACTGAACTCCATTTTCATCAAATTTTGAATTATTATCAACAAAGTTTATTTTACTTGTAGTATCTGGAACTTTACTTATACATACTAATATTTTCATAAAGAATTTAAAATTAATTAATATTTTAAAGTTATATAATTCTTTTAAAATGACTTTAAATAATTTTCATTTTACTATGCTTGCATAATAAAATTTCATTAATAGAAAATATTCAATACATTATTTGTTAAAAAAATTAAATATTATTTAAAAAGTCAAACTTTATGATTTACTTTTAGCCAAAATTTATACAATGAGAACGGTTCAATATAGAGAAGCTCTTAGAGAAGCAATGGTAGAAGAAATGAGGAAAGATGAAACAGTTTTTCTTATGGGAGAAGAAGTTGCTGAATATAATGGTGCTTACAAAGTATCTCAAGGGATGTTAGATGAGTTTGGCGCTAAAAGAGTTATAGACACCCCCATTGCTGAGCTTGGTTTTGCTGGGATAGCTGTTGGTGCTGCAATGAATGGCTTGAGACCTATTGTTGAATTTATGACTTGGAATTTTGCATTATTGGCTTCTGATCAAATCATTAATAGTGCTGCAAAAATGCTACAAATGAGTGGTGGTCAATACTCTTGCCCTATAGTTTTTAGAGGTGGGAATGGTCCTGCAGGTCAATTAGCCGCAACTCACTCTCAAAGCTTTGAATCTTTTTATGCTCATGTACCAGGACTTAAAGTGGTTACTCCTTCAAACCCTTACGATGCAAAAGGATTATTAAAATCTGCCATAAGAGATAACGATCCAGTATTAATCATGGAATCAGAAAAAATGTATGGAGATAAGGGTGAAATTCCTGAAGGAGAGTACTTAGTTCCTATTGGCAAAGCTGACATTAAGAAAAAAGGAGAACATGTTACCATAGTTTCATTTGGAAAAATTTTAAAAGTTGTTTATGAAGCTGCTGATATTTTGGAAAAGGATGGAATTTCATGTGAAATAATTGATTTAAGATCTGTACGACCGATTGATTATGATTGTGTTGTGAGTTCAGTCAAAAAAACAAATAGATGTGTTGTAGTTGAAGAAAGTTGGCCACTAGCATCAATTTCTGGAGAAATTGCATATCATTTACAAAGACATGCTTTTGATTATTTAGATGCTCCTGTAATGAGAGTTATGCAAGCTGATACTCCATTTGCATTTTCTAAAGTATTAATTGAAGAGGCCCTTCCAAGCGTGAAAAAAATTATAGACTCTGTTAAATCTAGTCTTTACGTAAGTTAAGCACTTATAGAGCAGAGATTAATAAATCTAAGTTTTTATGAGGCAGATCAAATGCTTCACCTAAAATTGAAGAAGTCAACGTTCCATTATAAATATATACCCCGTGCCTAAACCCTTTAGCATTTTGAATTAATTTTTCACATCCTCCACTTTCTGCAATTTCAATTAATAAAGGAGAAAAAATATTACTTAGGCTATAACTTGCTGTTCTAGAAACTCGTGAACCTATATTTGGAACACAATAATGAATAACATCGTGTTTGATAAATGTTGGCTTCTGGTGAGTAGTTATTTTAGAAGTTTCAAAACACCCTCCTTTATCAATACTTACATCTACAATTACAGATCCAGATTTCATTTTCTTGACCATATCTTCATTAACCACACAAGGTGTTCTTCCAGTAGGAGCACTAATTGCACCTATAGCAACATCACATCTTTTTAATGCTTTTTCAAGGACTTTAGGCTGAATAACTGAAGTGAAAACTTTATGCCCTATTTCATTTTGTAATCTTCTCAGTTTAAATAGTGAGTTGTCAAATACTTTAACAGAAACACCTAACGCTAATGCAGCACTTGCTGCAAACTGCCCAACAGTTCCAGCTCCAATAATCACTAGTTCTGGCGGAGAAATACCAGCAACTCCACCCAACATTAAACCTTTACCATTATTAGCATTACTCATTAACTCCGCAGCAATTAAAAAAGATGTAGTTCCTGCAATTTCTCCCATAGACCTTATTAACGGGTAAGATCCATTTTCATCTTGAATATAATCCCAAGCAATAGCAGTAATTTTTTTTGACATTAATTTTTCTAAAGCATCTTTAGGCTGAACCGTAAGTTGTAAAGCAGAAAATAATATCTGCTTATATTTCATTAAGGTGATTTCTTTAACGTTTGGAGGGCTGACTTTGAGTATAATGTCCGCTTGATAGACTTCTTTGGTGTCGTATGTAATTTCAGCTCCAGATTCACTGTAATCAGCATCTGAAAAATTTGCATTTTTTCCTGCGTTAGTCTCAACAACTACTCTATGCCCATTAGCGACAAGGAATCCAACAGATTCTGGAACTAAAGCTACTCTTTGTTCTTGAAGTTCTGTTTCTTTAGGAATACCAATATATAGACTTTGATTTTTTTGAACAATTTCTAACATTTCTTCCTTCGGGGAAAGTGAAGCTTGAACTGCTAAGGATTTTAATGCATCTCCAGATAAATTCATGTCTTAATAACAATTTTGCGTAGGTCTTCTTCTACATTTATATTAATACTTACGCAATTATTTGGTAAAAAGTTATGGATTTTTTCTGGCCATTCTATAAAACATAGACTTTCACTGTTTAAAATTTCTAATAAACCTATATTTTCTATTTCATTTTCATTTTCAATTCTGTAACAATCAACATGATAAATAGACTGTCCATTATTATCTAAATAAGTATTGATGATACTAAAAGTTGGAGAATTAGCTTCTTTTATTCCGAAATGACTAACTATGTACTTTATTAAAGTTGTCTTTCCACTACCCATCTCACCATTTAGTAAAAAAATACGTTTAGAAAATGATAACTGATAAATTTTATCAGCAACTTTTTGAAGTTCGTTAAGAGAATTAACCGAAAATAATATTGAAGACATTATTTTGAAGCTATATAGATAAGTTCAGAAGGATTTAATCTCAACTTTTCATAATCAAAATTCTTTAAAGATACCTTAGGGTCAAAAATATTTATTTTAAACCCAACTTTTTCAAGTTTTTTTGGGTAGTCTAATCCATATAATCTAAGATGATCTTTTTGCCAAAAATGTATTTCTCTTTCTTTTGGATCTGTAATATTTGAATCTTCATAGGTTGCTTTATTATTATAGTTAATAGGAACTTGGAAAATCCCCCAACCACCTTTTTTCATAACACGATACAATTCTTTCATACATTGATGATCATCTTCCACATGTTCTAATACGTGATTACAAAATATGACATCAAAAGAATTTTCTTCAAGCGGAATTTGATGTAAGTCAAAATGAATATCTGCAATTGGAGACTCCATATCTGCAGTTAAGTAATCAATATTATTTTGTTTTTTAAATATTGGATAAAAACATTGCTCTGGTGCTATATGAAGAACTTTTTGCTTTTCTAAAGTAAAAAAAGAACTTTTTTTGAGATATAACCACATAAGTCTATGTCTCTCTAATGTTAAATCATAGGGACATAATACATTTTCTCTGTGAGCAGTGTTAGATCCATAAGAAAGAAATTTTCTGAAATCTTTTTCACATACTGGACAGTGAACTTTATCTCCAGAATAAGCAAATGGAGCAAAAATTTTAAAAATATAACTCAACCTAATTAAAAGAGGCCTAGGGAGTGAATTTAGTAGATATTTATAAAGTTTTTTCATTCTAGGAGCTTGTCTATCTCTTGGGCATAATCAAAAGAATCATCTCTATAAAAGTGTAGTTCAGGCATTTTTCTAAGTTGGTTTCTAACTACTTTGCTTAATTCATGTCTAATTAATTTAGAATTGTCTACAATATTTTTGAAAGACTCGTCGTTATCCTTTCCTCCAAAAATACTTATGTAAACTTTAGCAATTGATAAATCCGGACTCATTCTTACTACAGTAGCAGTTATCATAGCTCCTTTAGCAATTATAATAGCATTTTGTTGAAAGAATTTCCCTAATTCTTTTTTAATTACACTCGCTATTTTTTCTTGTCTAACGCTCATTGATTTTGCAAATTTAGAAAAAGAGATCACTTAAACACAATACTAAAGCATATTGATTTAAGAGAACTCATTGTTAAGTAAGTATGTTAACTTTGTTTTAAGAATTTTAATGAGAAATTTAATAAGAATAGCAAAAATCACTTTACAGTTTAGAAAAACTCTTTTTTTAAACTTAGGCTTTAATATTCTAGGAATGTTATTCTCTATATTTTCATTTGCAATGATTATTCCTCTTTTGAGAATTATTTTTAATTCTTCAATGGATGTTTTTCAAAAAATGGTCCAATCGCACAATGGGGTCTTCTCTTGGTCTAAAGAAGGTATTTTAAATTTTATTAATTTTAATCTAGCTCAATATGCTATAAACCATGGAAGATATTCTACACTAATAGTTATATGTAGTTTTTTAGTCTTAATGGTTTTTTTAAAAAATACTTTTACCTTTTTAAGCACTTTTTTTCTTTCCGATCTTGTTCAATCTTCAATTAAGAGTTTAAGGGATTTAATGTATCAAAAAATACTAATTCTACCTTTAAAATTTTTTTCTGACGAAAAAAAAGGCAATTTATTATCCATGTTTTCTGCTGATTTAAAAGAAGTTGAACTTTCAATAAAGGCTACTACAAATGCAATTTTTAAAGATCCTTTCTATGTAATAGGATATTTTTTAACACTTTTCATTATTAGTTTTAAGTTAACCATTTTTATTCTTTTATTTTTACCTATTGCTGGTTTTATAATATCTAAAATCAGCAATGGTCTAAGAAAAAGGTCACAAAAAGGTCAAGAACAACTGGGTAGAATTTTATCTCTTACTGAAGAAACCATATTTGGATTGAGGATTATAAAAAGTTTCAATGCTCAAAATTTTATTAAGAACAGATTCAATAATAGTAGCTATTCTTTATACCAACTAATGCTAGGTATTAATAGAAGAGTTTATTTAGCTTCTCCAGTTAGTGAATTCTTGGGTGTGCTAGCTACTTCTGGTGTTTTACTTTATGGTGGGAATTTGGTTTTCAAATCAGAAATACAACCCGATGTATTTATTGGTTATTTAATTTTATTTTCTCAGTTAATAAGTCCTTTTAAATCTGTATCTAAAGCCATATATGACTCCTCACAAGGAATTGCTGCATTAGAAAGAATTGAAAAAATCACTTTAGAGAAAAAAATTATTCCAGATATTGAATTTGAAGTAGAAGAATTCAACTTTTCAAAGGAAATAAGTTTTAATGAAGTATCCTTTAAATATGAAAAAGAAGAAGTTCTTCATAAAATTTCTTTTAAAATTAGTAAAGGGGAAACCATTGCAATAGTTGGTCATTCAGGGGCTGGGAAATCTACAATAGCAGATTTGTTAATAAGATTCTATGACGTTAACTCTGGAGTAATCAAAATTGATGATAAAAACATTCAAGAAATAAGCCTAAAACAGTTAAGAAATTTGATGGGGGTTGTAACCCAAGAGTCAATATTATTTAATGATTCTGTAATGAACAATATAGGTTTAGGTGTTAAAGAGATTAACCAAAATCAAGTTGTAAAATCTTGCCAAATGGCTAATGCCCATGACTTTATTGAAAGTATGGAAGATAAATACAATACTCAAATTGGTGATGCAGGAAATAAGTTGTCTGGGGGCGAAAAACAAAGATTGAGTATTGCTAGAGCAATTTATAAAAATCCTGAAATCTTAATTTTAGATGAAGCTACATCCTCTTTAGATACTAAATCTGAAAAATCTGTCCAACAAGCATTAGATCGATTAATGAAAAATAGGACATCTTTAGTGATTGCACATAGGCTTTCAACTATTCAAAATGCTGATAAAATTATAGTGCTGGATAAAGGGAGAATTGTGGAAATGGGAAATCACAAAGAATTAATTGATAAAAACAATTTCTACAAAAAATTTATTGATATGCAATCGTTTAATTAATGGATGTAAAACCTAAAAAATATCTTGGTCAACATTTTTTATTAGACGATTCCGTAAGTGAGAGAATTTCTAATTCTTTGCATATTGGAAATAAACTTAATTTATTAGAAATAGGTCCAGGAACGGGTGCATTAACAAAGTTTTTAAGAAAAAAAAATATTGATTTAATTTCATATGAACTAGACCAAGAATCTATAAAATATTTAAACCTTAATTTTCCTGACGTAAAAGTTACCAATCAAGATATTTTAAGTGTCAATTGGACAAAATTATTTGATGATAATTTTTCTGTTACAGGAAATTTTCCATATAATATTTCATCTCAAATTTTATTTAAAATATATGATCACAGAGAAATTGTAGATCAAATGGTAGGTATGTTTCAAAAAGAGGTGGCTGAAAGAGTTTGTTCTGGACCTGGAACTAAAAAATATGGAATACTTTCAGTATTGATACAAGCATTTTATGACGTTGAATATCTTTTTACTGTTAATGAAGATGCTTTTAATCCACCACCTAAAGTTAAATCTGGAGTGATGAAAATTAGAAGAAATAATATTAAAAAATTAGACTGTAATGAAAAACTTTTTTTTAGAGTGGTCAAGGCCATATTTAATCAAAGAAGGAAAATGGCTAGAAATTCTCTTAAACCATTAATTGGAGATAAAAAAATTAATCACTCACTACTAACTATGCGACCAGAGCAACTATCTGTTAATAATTTTATAGAAATAACACAGTTACTAGAATAAAGGAATTAGTAATTATAATCAGAGTAATAATTTATATTTTAGCATAAATTAAATTTCAATCTTATTTGAATGCAATTTGAGTTAACAAAGAAATTTATAGATCAAATAATTTCAGCCCTAGAAAATGAAGACAGTGGCTTCATAGTTGAGGCTATCAACCCATTACACCCTGCAGATATTGCAGAAATACTTGAAATACTAACCCTTTCACAAGCAAAATTTTTATACAGACTACTCGACAATGACTTAGCTTCAGAGGTTTTAGTTGAAATTGAAGAAGATACAAGGGAACAATTCTTAGCTTCATTTTCCTCTGAAGAAATCGCTGAGTCTATTGAGAAAATGGATGCTGATGATGCCACTGATGTAATTCAAGATTTACCCGAAGAAGTTCAGGATGAAGTACTAGAGGCATTAAAAGACGAGAATCAATCATCAGATATTTCTATGCTGATGAATTATGATGAGAATAGTGCTGGTGGAATAATGGATGTAGATTTTGTTTCAGCAAATTGGAACTGGACAGTAAAAGAAGCTTTAAAGAAATTAAGAGAACAAGTTGAAAACATTGATCAAGTTTATACTATTTACGTAGTTGATTCATCAAATATTTTCAAAGGTATTCTTTCGCTAAAAAGATTTTTATATGCAAAAGATGATACTTTAATTAAAGACATTTTTAAAAAAGATTCTATAACTGTAAGAGTAAATGAGGAAGGGGAAACAGTGGCATCTAAAATGGAAAAATATGACCTTGTTGTAATACCTGTAGTAGATGAAGACAAAAAACTACTAGGTAGAATTACAATTGATGATGCACTTGATGTTATTAAAGAAGAAGCAGAAAAAGACTATCAAATGGCCAGCGGTATTTCTGAAAAAGTGGAATCTTCAGATTCATTATTTGTTATTAGTAGAGCCCGGCTTCCATGGTTATTAATTGGTATGGTAGGAGGAATTTTAGGGGCTTATGTCATTGGATTTTTTGAAGTACAGTTGAAGGAAAATGCTGTAATGGCTTCCTTTATTCCTTTAATATTAGCTATGGGAGGAAATGTAGGTGTTCAGTCTTCAGCGATTATAGTACAATCATTAGCTAACAATACTCTCAACTATGAATCTATTTTTAAAAAGCTTTTTAAAGAGCTTCTAGTTGCTTTATTTAATGGTTTAATATGTGCTATTATAGCATTAATTTTTTGCTGGTTAACAAGAAGTGATTTTGCTTTAGCTCTTACAATTGGAGTATCTCTTGTAGCGGTATTTACCTATGCGGGGCTATTTGGAACTTTCGTTCCTTTAATTTTAAATAAATATAAAATAGATCCAGCTTTAGCAACTGGTCCATTTATAACTACAACTAACGATATTATTGGCCTTCTAATTTATTTTCTAATTGGCATGGCTCTTTATTTTTAAAAATGAGAGTTGCTCTTTTAGATGATTTTCACCCCTTTATTTCTGAATCATTTTCAAAATGGAATTGGGAATACATTGATTGTAAAAATTGGTCATTAGAGAATTTTAAAGCAAATGCACACCTCTTTGAAGGAATAGTTATAAGATCAAAGTTTGCTCTTAATGCCTCTCATTTAAAACTAGCTAAAAATTTAAAGTTTATTGCTAGGCCAGGTTCAGGTTTAGAAAATATCGACCTTGATTACTGTCAAAAAAATAATATTATTGTTTTTAGAAGTCCTGAAGGTAATTGTGATGCTTTGGCCGAGCACACACTAGGAATGCTGCTCTCTCTTATAAACCATTTAAATAGTGTAGATATTGAAGTTAGAAACAATATTTGGGAAAGAGAAAAAAATAGAGGGACTGAATTAAAAGGAAAAGTGATGGCTATTATTGGCTATGGCTATATGGGAAAAGCATTTGCTCAAAGACTTATGGGTTTTGAAATGGAAGTTATTGCCTACGACAAGTATATTTCTGGTTTTGGAAATAGCTATATTCAAGAAGTTACTTTGGAAGAAATATTTCATAGAGCAGATTTTCTAAGCTTACACACGCCACTAAATCATAATACTGTTAAAATGGTTAATAAAAATTTCATTGAAAAATTTAAGAAATCATTTATTTTAATTAATACTGCAAGAGGGAAATCAGTAGTATTAAAAGATTTGATTGAAGCATTAAAATCAAAAAAAATTCTTGGTGCTTGCTTAGATGTTTTGGAAATAGAAAAGAAAGATTTTAACTTAAAAATCCCTTTAAATAAAAGTTTTGAAAAGCTTAAAAAAATTGAAAACGTTATTTTAAGTCCTCATATTGCTGGTTGGACTAAAGAATCTAAAGAAAAGATGGCTGAAGTCATAATTGAAAAAATACATAAAAAATTTATTTCGAAATAAATCATGACCAAATCAAGTCTTTATAAGTTATTAGGTCCCTTTATTTTCATTATCATCTTATTGACAGATAAACCAGAGGGAATGTCAATTGAGGGATTTAAATTGCTTGGAATCATTATTTGGATGGCAGTATGGTGGATAAGTGAGGTTGTACCAATTGCAGTAACTTCATTGTTGCCAATAATACTTTTTCCTTCACTAAATATTTTAAATATTCAAGAAACTGGTGCTAACTATGGACATAAATATATTTTCTTATTTATAGGCGGTTTTATACTTGCCAATGCCATTCAAAAATGGAATTTACATAAAAGAATTGCTCTAAATATTATATTAAAACTTGGGGGAAGTACAGATAAAATAATACTAGGATTTATGTTAGCAACTGGATTTTTATCTATGTGGATCTCCAATACTGCAACCACAGTAATGATGCTGCCTATAGCCCTTTCTGTTATCAATCAATTAAAAGACCATCCTGACACATTGGAAAATGAAAATAAAGTATTTGGTAAAGCTTTAATGCTTGGAGTTGCCTACAGTGCTTCTGCAGGTGGAATTGCAACTTTAATAGGAACTCCACCTAATTTAATATTTGCTGGATTTGTTCAAGAAAATTTCAATATTGAAATATCTTTTTTTCAATGGATGAAAATTGGATTTCCGGTATCTATTATTTTAATGCTCTTTATTTGGTGGTTTCTTACTAAATATGCTTTCAAACTTAATAAAACTGGATTTCCTGGAGGAAAAGATGAAATAAAAAAGATTTTATCTAAAATGGGGAGTATAAATAATGAAGAAAAAAAGATTTTATTAGTTTTCACATTAACAATTTTATCTTGGATATTTAGAAAAAGTACTATCAACTTAATAATACCTAATTTTGATGACAGTATGATTGCTATTGCAAGTGCTATTATTTTATTTATTATACCTTCCAAAAATAAAAAAGAACCTCTTATGAAATGGCAAGATGCTGTAACAATCCCATGGGGCATTTTATTGCTTTTTGGTGGTGGGTTATCTATAGCTAAAGGGTTTCAAGCAACAGGACTAGATAATTGGATTGGAGCACAATTGTCTTTTATAACTTTTTCTAGTTCTTTATTAGTAATTTTTTTAATTATTGCTGGAGTTAATTTTTTGACAGAAATGACCTCCAATATGGCTACGACTGCAATGCTGCTTCCTATAATGATTCCCATTGCAAATATTATGGAGATAAACCCCTACCTGCTTCTTGTTGGTACTACTTTAGCTGCTTCTTGTGCATTTATGTTACCTGTAGCAACACCACCAAACGCGGTTGTCTTTGGCTCTAAACTATTGAAAATATCTGATATGGTTAAAACTGGAATTTTAATTAACATATTTTCCATTATAATTATTCTAATAATGGTATATTTTGGTATGCCAATTATTTGGAACCTTAGTTGATAAGATTATAAATGTAAATTCACTTTTATAACTTGAAGATTTGATTTATTTGATATTAACTCTTTTTGTTATGAGTAAATTCTTAAGAGTAGTTATTTGATTTCAACCATTTGCCAAGTACCAGAATTAATGAGAGGCTCTGCTTGTTTAAATTTTAATTCCTTAGTTTCCCCATTTTGGAGATTTAAAATTTTAACTCTTTCATTTCTCCCAGGTTTTTTAGCCACCATTACTGGTGAATGTTTTACTGTCTGGGATTGGTTTTGCTGAGCCATTTCACTATTCATTTTAGTAGACTGGGCCAAATCTTCTCTTCCAGCTTTCAATTTACTAAAGTCTTCCCTCGGTCTCTGTGATGGTGCAGAAGAAACTGTTTCTTCATTAGGATCATGTAATTGACATTTCATTAAAAATGAAATAATGTCTCTGTTCATCTTATCCATCATAGTCTGGAAAAGTTCATAACCTTCCAGCTTATAAATTAAAAGAGGGTCTTTTTGTTCGTACTGGGCATTGTAAACACTTTGTTTAAGAAAATCCATTTCTCTTAAATGCTCTTTCCATTCATTATCAATAAAAGCTAATGTGATATTTCTTTCTAAAGCTTTTAAAGCTTCTAAACCTTCGGATTCATATACTTTACTAAGCTTGGCAACTATCTTCATTGCTCTTTTTCCGTCAGTAAATGGAATTACAATATTTTCAATATTATCTGACTGATTTTCATAAATATTTTTAATGACCGGAAATGCAGTTGATTTTATGCTATCAGTCTTTCTCTGATATTTATCTTTTGCTTCTTTATAAAGCTGTTCAGTTAATAAATTTGCATCGTTTTCCAAAAATTCTTTCTCTGAAAATGGAGATTCAATACCAAAACTGGTAATTACATTATATTTAAAATCTTCAAAATCGGAATTTTGCTGAGCATTAACAACTATTACATTAGAAATATCAAACATCATATTATCCAAATCTAAATCTAACTTATCTCCAAATAATGCGTTTTTTCTTCTGTTGTAAATAGCAGTACGCTGACTATTCATCACATCATCAAATTCTAAGAGTCTTTTCCTGATTCCAAAGTTATTTTCTTCTACTTTTTTCTGTGCTCTTTCTATGGATTTAGTAATCATTGAGTGCTGGATTACTTCTCCGTCTTGATGACCCATTCTATCCATCATTTTTGCAATTCTTTCAGAACCAAAAAGTCTCATTAAATTGTCTTCTAAAGAAACAAAGAACTGAGATGATCCAGGATCTCCTTGTCTACCAGCTCTTCCTCTTAATTGTCGGTCAACTCTTCTTGAATCATGTCTTTCAGTTCCAATAATTGCTAATCCTCCAGCCTCTTTAACGCCTTCACCAAGTTTAATGTCTGTTCCTCTACCAGCCATATTAGTTGCAATAGTTACAGTTCCTGGCTTACCAGCTTCAGTAACTACCTCAGCCTCTCTTTGGTGAAGTTTTGCATTCAATACCTGATGAGGTAGTTTTTTAAGTTTTAGCATTCTTGAAAGCAGTTCAGAAACTTCTACAGAAGTAGTTCCAACTAATACTGGTCTACCTTTAGAACGTATATTTTCTATTTCTTTAATAATTGCTTGATACTTTTCCCTGCCTGTTTTATAAACTAAATCATTTTGATCATCTCTAACAATTGGCTTATTGGTCTTTACAACCACTACATCCAGCTTATATATGTCCCATAATTCTTTAGCTTCTGTTTCAGCAGTACCTGTCATCCCAGCCAATTTATGATACATTCTAAAATAGTTTTGCAGAGTAATAGTTGCATAAGTTTGGGAAGCGGCTTCAACTTTCACATTCTCTTTTGCTTCAATAGCTTGATGAAGACCGTCAGAGTATCTTCTGCCATCCATGATTCTACCGGTTTGTTCATCGACAATTTTAACTTTATTTTCCATTACAACATACTCTATATCTTTTTCGAATAAAGAATATGCTTTAAGCAACTGGTTCATAGAGTGAATTCTCTCCGCTTTAATAGTGTAGTCAGACATCATCTGATCTTTCAACTCTACTCTTTTTTGAGAATCAGCAGTATTTTGATCAATTTCAACAATCTTCGCCCCTATATCAGGTAATATATAAAATTCAGGATCGTTTTCTCCAGAAATTAAGTCGATTCCTTTCTCTGTTAAGTCTATAGTATTGTTTTTTTCATCAATTACAAAATACAATGGCTCATCTGCATTAGGCATTTCTTTTGCATTGTCTTGTAAATAAAAATTTTCTGTTTTTTGTAAATGAATTTTCACTCCTGGCTCACTTAAATATTTAATTAAAGCCTTGCTTTTAGGCAAGCCTCTAAAAGATCTAAAAAGTGACAAGGAACCTTCTTCGTATAGTTTTTTTTGTTCTTTTTTTTCTATTCCCTCTTGCTCAGATTTAGCAATTTTTGTTTTGGCTTCATTAAGAAGTCCATTGATTAATTTTTTTTGGTAACTAACTAATTTTTCGACTTTTGGCTTTAATCCAACATATTCTTGCTCATCTCCCTTAGGGACTGGCCCAGAAATTATTAAAGGAGTTCTTGCATCATCAATTAAAACTGAATCAACTTCATCAATTATTGCATAATGATGTTTTCTCTGAACCAAGCCTTCGGTTTCAGAAACCATATTATCCCTTAGATAATCAAATCCAAATTCATTATTAGTTCCAAAAGTAATATCTGCATTATAGGCTTTTATTCTTTCTGGTGAGTGTGGCTGATAGAAGTCAATACAATCTACTGAAAGTCCATGAAACTGATATATGGGACCCATCCATTGGGAATCTCTTTTAGCTAAATAATCATTGACTGTAATTAGATGAACACCTTTACCTACCAATGCATTGAGATAAACTGGTAAGGTGGCTACTAAAGTTTTTCCTTCTCCCGTCATCATTTCAGCAATTTTTCCTTTATGAAGTGCAGCACCACCCATCAACTGAACATCATAATGAACCATAGACCAATCAACTGCTGTACCTGCTGCATCCCATTTATTTTTCCAGATGGCATCTTTACCAACTATAGAAACAGCATCTACCTTTTGAGATAAATCTATGTCGATTTCGTTGGCTTTAACTTTAAGTTGCCCATTCTCAGCTAATCTTCTAGAAGTTTCTTTAATTACCGCAAAAGCACTTGGCATAATTTCTAAAAGTGTAGCTTCAATAGACTCATTTTCTTGATTTTCTATAGCTTCTATTTTTTCATAAATGGCTTCTTTTTCAGAAATATTAAGTTCATTAGACTTTGCTTTATTCTTAAGATTGTTTATTTCATCTCTTGATGGCTTACAAGAATCCTTTATAATATTTTTAAACTCATTGGTTTTATTTCTTAACTCATCATCACTAATATCTTGCAATTTTAAATGTGCTTCATTAGTTAAATCTACAATAGGCAAAAGCTCATTGAGATCTTTTTGATTTTTATCACCAAATATTTTTTTTAATATACCATCAAGCATTTGATCAATTTTCGGAAAACAAAAATAGATGAATAGTTGGAATTATAACGAATGTTTATCTTAAAAAAAGTAAATGAAAAATAGAAATTAATATTCGTCTTCGTTAAAGAAGAAATCTTCTTTTGTAGGATAGTCAGGCCAAATTTCTTCAATTCTGTCATATATCTCTCCCTCATCTTCAATTGCTTGAAGATTCTCAACTACTTCTAATGGTGCACCAGTTCTCATAGCAAAATCTATTAATTCATCTTTGGCAGCTGGCCAAGGTGCGTCTTCTAAGTATGATGCTAATTCTAAAGTCCAATACATAATAACAATTATAAGAATTGGCAAAAGTAATTTTTTTAACGACAATCCAAAGAAAATTTAAAAAAATTAATTCTTAATTATTTTTATTTTTTGTTGGGCAGCCATGGCTGTTCAGGAATTTTAGCATCAAAAAGAACTTTTCTTGATAAAACGAATAAAAAATCAGAAAGCCTATTTAAAAATTCCACAATTACTGGACTAACTTCTTGAATCTCCGCAGTTTCAATAGTTAACCTTTCTGCTCTTCTACATACGCATCTAGCAATATGACAATAAGAAGAAAGAATACTACCTCCTGGTAAAATGAAATTTTTCATTTCTGGTAATAAATTTTGAATTTTATCTATGGCATTCTCTAGTTCAATAGTAGGATCTGATGATAAGGGAGGTAAATGAATCATCATTTTTTTGTTATTCCCTGTTGCTAGATAAGAACCAATAGTAAATAATTGTTCTTGAACTAAAATTAATAGATTGATTTCTTTTTTGTCCATATTATCTTTTATAAGGCCTATCCAAGAGTTTAATTCATCAATGGTCCCATAAGCTTGTATGCTTAAATGATTCTTTTTTACTCTTTCACCTCCAAAAAGAGAAGTTTCTCCCTTATCTCCAGATTTTGTATATATTTTCATGCTGGTTCTAACTCAAATTGATTTACGATATTGTTAAGAACTCTAAAAAGTTCTTCAGTAGTTTCTAAAGTAACTAAGAGGGTTCTAATTGGTTTGAAATTGGGAATTCCTTTGAAATAATTTGCGTAGTGTCTTCTCATTTCAACAATACCTAATCTTTCGCCTTTCCATCTTATGCTAAAATCTAAATGTTCTTTAACAACTTTTACCCTTTCTTCAAGTGAAGGTAAAGCTAATTCAGTACCAGTTTTCATGAAATGTTTTACTTGATTAAAAAACCACGGATTGCCAATACTTGCCCTTCCAATCATAATACCGTCAACACCATATTTGTTTTTATATTTCAAAGCTTTTTGTGGAGAGTCAATATCTCCATTACCAAAAACAGGAATTTTCATTCTGGGGTTGTTTTTAACTTTAGATATTAATGACCAATCAGCTTCACCTTTGTACATTTGAGAACGAGTCCTCCCATGAATAGAAATTGCTTTTATTCCAACATCTTGTAATCTCTCTGCAGCATCATATATATATTTTGAGTTATCATCCCAACCTAACCTAGTTTTAACTGTAACAGGCAGATTTGTAGATTTCACTATTTCCCTTGTCATTTCTACCATTTTAGGAATATCTTGAAGAATTCCAGCTCCAGCTCCTTTACAAGCAACTTTTTTAACTGGACATCCATAATTAATGTCAATAAGATCTGGATTAGCCTTTTCACAAACTTCTGTAGCTTGTCGCATAGATGAAATTTCAGATCCAAATATTTGGATCCCAATAGGTCTTTCATATTCAAAAATATCTAATTTCTGAACGCTTTTTACTGCATCTCTTATTAAGCCTTCAGATGAAATAAATTCTGTATACATCATATCAGCTCCATATTTTTTACAAAGCGCTCTAAATGGAGGATCACTAACATCTTCCATGGGTGCAAGTAAAAGTGGGAAATCTCCTAATGATATACTACCTATTTTAACCATATTTAGAATACAAAGTTATGTATTAACAACTAATTACTATATTTCGTTTATGAAAAATAAAGCTTTACTTCCTGTTAGAAAATACATAAGCTTTTTTTTATTATCAATTTCTATTGTTTTATTAGTGAAATTATTGTTTAATATGGTTGCTTTAGGCTTTATTGAAAAAATATGGGGCTTAAAAAGTTTAGAAATATTCAATGATCTTCAAAATCAAGAATTTCAATATATATATGCCCATAAGGCCTTGGCTTTTTTCGATCAATTAGGAACCTTTCTTATCCCTTCAATTTTATTTTTTATAATTATTAAAAATATATCCATAAACTACCAATCTCCGAAAAAAAGTGATTGGATAAAACTCCTTATTTATTTTTTCATCCTTCTTGGTGTAGCTCAAATTCTATTGGTTATTTCTAACTATATTGGATATGACTATCTACCCATATCAATGCAAGATTTTTTAAAGAGTCAGCAGGATTTTAATACCAAAATTCAAGAAGGATTTATTACTGATAGTTTTACTAGTTTTCTTTTTAATATTTTACTATTGGCAATAATTCCAGCAGTTGGAGAGGAATTATTTTTTAGAGGCATTTTACAAAAAATATGTATTGGTTTATTTAAAAACAACATTGCTGGAATATTAATAACATCCTTAATATTTGGAATACTTCATTTTCAAATAGATAATTTACTATCTATAATATTTGCTAGTATTCTATTAGGATTTATTTACGATTATGCTAATAATATATTACTGACAATCATACTTCATTTTGGATTTAATTCTTTTTCTTTATTATGTATGCAGGGGATGAAATGGAATTATATTTCGGAAAATCAACTTGATTTAATTGGTAATTATCTGATAATACCCACAGGAATTATTTTTATAATTATTGCAGTAGTTAAAAAAATAATTTGGGAAAAAAGTTCTATTTCTCTCGGTTAACTGAATACACAACTTTAAACGCTTCTGCTTCTTTAAGTTCATCATGAACTTTTCTAACTATTCGCATTTCAGTTTTTTTATCAACTTTAAAAACATTAAAAAAACGAGAATCCCAGACTTGAGAGTACTCCGGATTCTTTCTAAGTTTAACTAAATACTCTCTTATTTCAGAGTAATCATTAATTAAATCATCATCTAACTGAACTCTAAAGTCATCTACCTTTCCAGGTACTCTTCCAATCCAAAAATAGGAGGCTTTAATATTTTTTTCTAAATCGATTGTTTCTTTAATTGCAACTTTATCAATTTCTAATTTTTTAGACTCTTTTTCCTTAAAAACAGTAGTTACCATAAAGAAAAATAAAAGCATAAATACTATATCTGGAAGAGCAGCAGTTGAGATTGCTGGATCTTTTTTCTTTTTACCTTTTGAAAATTTAGACATACTTAAAATTATTGTACTGATCTGTTTTTTTCCTTCATTATTTTTTTAGGATAAACCTGTCTAATGGCGGAAATCTTTTGTTTATCACTTTCGACCTTATCATTGAGCTTATTGAATGGCACTCCAAATCTATTTTTACACAAACTGTCTCTTAAAGAATTAAGACCTTGCATTATCTGGTCTAATACATTCATGTAGGTAACATATTTAGTTGAGTTATCTAGCTGTATGGAAACTGTTGCATTATTTGGTAAAGTTTGAAAACCATCTCCGAATGCAATACAAGCGTCCAACCTTCTTTTCCAAGCATCTTGCTCAATTTTAAAAAGAGGGGCATCAGGATAAACAATTAATGCATTTTCTAAAGATTCTAATGTGTCGTCACAAATTTTTCTAGTAACCTCAACATATTCTGGTTGATTTGGGGTTCCAGATTTATGTTGGTAGAATTTTTTAACTGCATTTTGAATATCCGATATTTCAGCAAACTCGCCTTCAATTCCTATTTTATCATTTTTATTAGCCATTATTTGAAGTACATTTCTTTCGTTTAATAGAAACTCAACATCAGATTTTTGTGGCAATCTTTCTTCATGAACTTGTGGTAAATTCATAGTAGTTGTGATAAGGAAAAATATTAACAGCAAAAAGGCAATATCAGCCATTGATCCAGCATTTATTTCTTCAACTTCTCTTTTAGCCATTACTTTCTTAGATATTTAAAAAACGGACTTCCTACCCAACCCATTATAGCTATAAATATTAAAATTATCGTAGATGAAATAGCCATTTTAGCCATTACTATATCTGATTTTACAACTTGTATACTTAATAACTTGCTGTTGTAATCTAATAATTCTTGATCACTTACATTAAAAGAAAATAAGTAAACGGCTAATATGAAAAAAGAAAAAATACCTAGTCCAATTAAAGATTTAATCGCTTTTTTAGTATCTATATATGCCAAGTAAATAAATGCTGCAACGACCAACCCAATAGCTAAGTAGATTATAAACATAGAAAAATTTATAAGGGCAGAAACATCACTCCAAAGCGTTTCCTGTTTCTCTTTAGAAATTTCTATAGTTCTTTCGGAAAGGTGGGCATTTAATTTTGTAGCTGTCATTTCTGAAGCTAAACCTTGTTCCTTAGCCTCAACTATAGCCCATTGTTTTTGCTGCTCATAACTCATTTCCGAAGGATTGTCGTCTTGCATAACCCATACGGTGAAAAGTATTCCAAAAAATACAATAGAATAAGTTACAATTTTTGTAATTAAATTTTGTTTGTTATTTTCCATTTTTAAGAAATTTTACAAGAATTTATTTTCCAAGGTTGTGCTTAACCAAAACATCAATAAGTGAAATAGAGGCATCCTCCATTTGATTAACTAATGAATCTATTTTAGAAACAATGTAATTATAAAAAATTTGAAGAATAATTGCCACAATTAAACCAGAAACAGTAGTAATTAATGCAACTTTAATACCACCAGCTAATTCATCAGGTTTTGCCTCTCCTTTTAGTTCAATAATGTCAAAAGCTTGTATCATACCAATTACAGTTCCCATAAAGCCAAGCATTGGAGCTAAGGCAATGAATAAACCAATCCAAGAAAGTCCTCTTTCAAGTAATCCCATTTGTACACCTCCATAAGCAATGACAGACTTTTCTACCATATCAACTCCTTCAGAACTTCTTTCTAATCCTTGTAGAAAAATACTTGCTACTGGGCCGCGAGTATTTCTACATACTTCTTTTGCTGAGTCAACACCGCCATTTGATAAAGCATTTTCAATATCATCTAAAAGTTGTTTTGAATTCGTTGTAGCTAAGTTTAGATAAATTATTCTTTCTATTGAAAGTGCCAAACCTAATATGAGAGCAATTAAAACAAAAGACATAAAAAGCGGACCTCCCTCTATAAATTTGAGTTTTAATGATTGAGAAACTGATGTTTCTTCTTCAGCTACTTGTTCAACTACTTCTTCAGTAGTTTCTTCAGTTTGCTCAGCATCTTGATTTTCAAGCTGTTCTTGACTTGAGTCTGAGACAATTAAATCGATTGAATCGGATTGAGCATTTAAAGAATTGGTAAAAATTAATCCTAAAAATCCTAAAATAAAAATTGCTTTTTTCATGGTAAATCTATATTGATATTTAAAAATATTATTTTTTTTGCGGTGGCCAAATTACAAAAAATTATAGCTTTTTAATAACAAAAGCATTTTATCTTAATCAAAAAATTATGATTAGGTTACTTCTCCAGCAATATTGAAGTTGAAATTTTCAATAAATTTTATTTTATCTTTTGGAAACTTATTGATTAAAAACATTGATTTAACAATAACTGCTTCAATTGTCATATCTCTAACTCCTATGACTCCCGCTTTTTTTAAATTATCGCCATTTTCGTACATGTTTTGTTCTGTAGAACCTGAAGGACATTGACTTACATTAAGAAAAATTTTATTTCCTTTTGACTGTTCTTTAATAAATGAATATAATATTTCATTAATTGGTAAATTACCAGATCCATAGCTATTCAATATTATAACATTACTGGAGCTACTTAGTATTGCTTGAATAATTTCCTTGATTAAAATTCCTGGGTAAAAAAACACAACATGTATTCTTGGATCGAATCCAAAATTATATTGAAATCCTTGATCATTAGTTTTTAAAAATGAGTTTGAATTATATCTAATATTTACCCCTGATTCTGCTAAAGAAGGATGATTATACGACATAAATGCATCAAAGTGCTGGGAGCTTACTTTAGTAGTTCTGTTTCCCCTAAAAAGTTGATATTCAAAATATATAGCAACTTCATTAATAACTGACTTATTGTTTTTTTTAGCTGAGGCAATTTCAATTGAAGTAATTAAATTTTCTTTTCCATCTGTTCTTACCTGACCTATTGGCAACTGAGATCCTGTTAAAATAATAGGTTTATCTAAATTTTGAAACATAAAACTTAAAGCACAAGCAGTGTATGACATGGTATCTGTTCCATGCAAGACTACAAAACCGTCATATTTATGATAATTTTTATAAATATTATCTCCTATTTCTTCCCATACAGTTATATTAATATCTGATGAATCTATTGGGGGGTCAAATGATATTGCATCTATTCTACAGTTAATTTTATTAAGCTCCGGCACCTCCTCAGTGATTTGGTTGAAGTTAAAAGGTTTTAAAGATTTTTTTATCTCTTCCTCCTTCATACCAATAGTGCCTCCTGTATAGATTAATAAAACTTTGGAATTTTTCATAATAAAAAAAATGGTAAAATAATTAACAATCCATCTATACCGATTAAATAATAAAATTCATTATTGCTTTTGGTTGAAGGTAATAAAATCAAACAAGTAAATATTAAAAAAATACATATTTTAAAGTTTCCAATAAATGCAAAAAAACCAAATAAAACAATTGCTAAAAAAAAAGAAAACAGAATAGCATTTCTTGATCCAATAATTTGAGGAATTGTATTAATTTCTTCATCTAATTCCATGTCTCTTATATCAAAAGGAATGGTAATTAATAATATATAAAAGAAAATGAAAAATACTAAAGTCCAATCCATATTTAATGAATATAAAATCTGAGGTAATATACAGCATGTCCAAGTCCAACAAATTGAAATAATTAAAATCTTTAAACCTGGAATATTTCTAAATTTTATTTTATTAAAAAAATTTATTCTGTAAAATAAAACCAATAATAAAAAAGGTAATGAAATAACAGCAGTATATGCAGTCATAGATAAAAAAGAAAAAAAAATTGAAAACATTAACGCAACTAAGGTTATGATTCTAATGCTTTTACTATTTGATTGTGTCCAAATTATTTGATTTGATCTCACTTTATGAACTTCTCTTTCACTTATATTTTGTAAATTATAACCAAAAAGAGTTACAAAAAACATAAGACATAAAAAATGATAATCTAATGGTATTTTGGTGAATAAAAATGTAGCCACAGTAACTCCAACTGATCCAAAAGCAATCCAAATATTTGAAAAAACTAAATATTGTATAATTTTTTTTAATTCCAATAGCCAAAAATATTCATTAATAATTATTTAAAATAAATACGAAAATAACGCCCATTAAACTTCCTGTAAAGGAGGCGAAAGAGTTCTTGATTTTTTTACCTGAATAATATCCTTTTTTATAATGAGATTGTAGAATTTCATCTTTTGTCATTGAAGATAAACTAACGACTTTATGTTTTTTAGTTCTTAATATAATTGTGCTTAACAAAGGAGTTGTAAGCGATAAAGTTCCAATAGCATCACTTAAAATACCTGATTCACTTTTGTAAGTATCAAAAAAGCTTAGACCTAGCCCCAGTATAATTCCAGCTGCAAAATGTCCTATTGGCTTATAATGATATTTAGCATTTTTTTTGCCTTGAATAAAATTATCCATTTCATTAAATGCTAAAAAGTTTCCATTGCTAATATTTTGTTCGTAAATCCATATTTTTTCTTGATTTTTTAATCTATAATAAACTAACTCATTTTTTGGGTAAATTTTAAATGTCCAAATATCATTATTCTTTTTTTTTTTGAATCCTGTTAAATGATCAGCTTCATTTTGAATTAATTTATAAATAACTGTATCTCCCTTTAAAAGCTGTAGAATAACAGTTGAGTCTTCACTCTTTTGCGCCCTTATGAAAATGATTGATACTAAAAAAAAAATGAAAAATAAAAGTTGTCTTTTGTATATGTTCATAAATTAAATTTAAACAATTCATTAACAAAATAAAATGAAACAAGTTGTATATATATATTTGTTTATATAAATAAAAAATATGAGTCAAAATTCATTTGAAAGTAGGCATATAGGAGTAAATTCAAAGGACGTTGAACAGATGTTAAATGCAATTGGAATTAGTTCTGTAGATGAGTTAATTCGCGAAACAATTCCTAGTTCTATTTTAAAAGACAATGCATTAAAAATTGACGCTGCTGTTTCTGAGGCGGATTACTTATCTAATTTAAAAAAAATAGCTAGTAAAAATAGTAATTTTGATAATTATATTGGTCAAGGTTACTATGGGACTATCACTCCAAATGTGATTAAAAGAAATGTGTTATGTAATCCAGGTTGGTACACAGCATATACACCTTATCAAGCAGAAATTGCTCAAGGGAGGTTAGAAGCTTTATTAAACTTTCAAACTTTTATCACTGATTTAACTGGAATGGAATTGGCCAACGCATCTTTATTAGATGAATCTACTGCTGCAGCTGAGTCCATGCTTATGTTCTACCATATGAGAACTAGATCTCAGGTTAAGAACAAGGTAAATAAATTTTTTGTAAGTGAAAATATCTTTTTACAGACAAAAGATGTAATTAGTGCAAGAGCTGAACCTTTAGAAATAGAAATTGTTTATGGAGATCCAAAATCAATTGAACTAAATGAAGAATACTTTGGTGGGATAGTACAGTATCCAGATGCATATGGTGAAATTCATGACTACAGTGATTTTACCTCGAATGCTAAAGATTTAGACATTCAAGTTTCAGTTATAGCAGATATCATGAGTTTGGTTTTACATAAAAGCCCTGGAAGTTGGGGAGCAGATGTAGTTGTTGGTTCTACTCAAAGGTTAGGGGTTCCAATGGGTTATGGAGGACCACACGCTGCTTTTTTTGCTTGCAAAGATTCCCATAAAAGATATATTCCTGGAAGAATTATCGGAGTATCTATGGATGTTCACGGAAATCCAGCATTAAGAATGGCTCTTCAAACAAGAGAACAACACATCAAAAGAGGAAAAGCCACTTCTAATATATGTACTGCACAAGCACTTTTAGCGGTAATGGCTAGTATGTATGTTGTATACCATGGACCTAAAGGATTAAAAAATATTGCTGAAACTATTTTATCAAAAACCTCTTCTCTCAAACAAGCTCTTGCTGACAACGGTTTTAAAATCATAAATGAAAACCACTTCGACACGATATCTTTTAAAGAAGACTTAGTTTCTCTAAAAAAACATTTAGAAGAAAATGAAATCAATATAGGTTATATTAACAATACAGCTACTATCTCAATTGATGAAACAACAACTTGGGCTCAATTAAATTTTCTTGCAAATATTCTCGTAAAATTTAAAAATCCTGACTCATCTTTTGTTTTAAAAAGCAATATTTCAAGCGATAACTATTTAAAAAGAAACGACGAAATTTTAAAACAAAATGTATTCAATTCTTATCATTCAGAAACCGAGATGATGAGATATATCAAAAAGTTAGAAAACAAAGATTTATCTTTGGTTCATGCTATGATTTCACTTGGTTCTTGTACAATGAAATTGAATGCAGCAACAGAAATGGAGCCAATTACTTGGCCAGAATTTGCCAACCTGCATCCGTTTTTACCTACTAGCCAAACACAAGGTTACCAACAAATATTTGATGAACTCTCATCTGATTTAAGTGAAATAACTGGGTTTGATAAAGTTTCTCTTCAACCCAATAGTGGAGCTCAAGGTGAGTATAGTGGCCTAATGGTTATAAGAGCTTACCATATTTCAAATAGTCAGGAACACAGAAAAATTTGTCTAATACCTACAAGTGCCCATGGAACAAATCCTGCAAGTGCAGTTATGGCTGGGATGGAAGTAGTTTTAGTAAAATGTGACGAACTAGGAAATATTGACTTATTAGACTTAAAAGAAAAAGCAAGTTTACATTCTGAAAATTTAGCCGCATTAATGGTTACTTATCCCTCAACTCACGGAGTTTTCGAAGAGAATATTAAAGAGATAACATCTGTTATTCATGGTTTTGGCGGGCAAGTATACATGGACGGGGCTAATATGAATGCTCAAGTTGGTCTTACTTCTCCAGGTCTTATTGGAGCTGATGTTTGTCATTTAAATCTACATAAAACTTTTGCTATACCACATGGTGGTGGTGGGCCAGGTATGGGGCCTATTGGTGTTGCAAAACATTTATCCCCATTTCTTCCAGGAAATCCGATAATTCAAACTGGAGGGGATAAAGGGATAAAAGCTGTTAATGGAGCCCCCTGGGGAAGTGCTTTGATTTTGATTATCTCTTATGGATATATTAAGCTTTTGGGTTCAAAAGGACTCAAAAAATCTACTGAAATGGCCATCCTAAATGCCAACTACTTGAAGACTAAGTTAATCAATCATTATGATGTTCTTTATTGTGGTCCAACAGGAAAGGTAGCTCATGAAATGATTCTAGATTGTAGGTCTTTTAAAAAAGAAGCTTCTATTGAAGTAGAAGATATCGCCAAAAGGTTAATGGATTACGGGTTTCATGCACCCACGGTCAGTTTCCCTGTAGCTGGAACACTTATGATTGAGCCAACAGAGAGTGAATCGCTTAATGAATTAAATCGTTTTGCCGATGCAATGATATCTATCAGAAAAGAAATTAAAGAAATAAATCAGAACGTATATGATATGGAAGATAATGTACTAAAAAACGCTCCTCACACTGCTTTTGAAGCAATAAATGATAAGTGGCAGCATAATTATTCCAGAAAAAAAGCTGTTTATCCAAATATTAACCAAATTAATAATAAATTTTGGCCACCAATTGGGAGAGTAGATAACGCTTATGGCGATAGAAATTTAATTTGCAGTTGTTTACCACTGGAAGAATATGAAAAAAAGACCATCAAATCTTTAAAAAATTAATTATGAAAAATTTAAATACACTTTTACTTTTTACATTTTTTTTTGGAGCAATACCCGCCCAAGTTTTAACCAGTAATTACAATATATGCGATTACAAGCCTCTTGAATCTCAAAATAGCAGTATTTCAAAATCTTCAACTGATACTATTGTTTACAACACCTTTGATGATATAAATGATTGGACTATTAATGCTCCAAACTTACAAGGTCAGTGGGAAGTTGTAACTGCTACTCCAGCAGACGTTGACAATTATATGGGGGCTATGGCTTCATCATCTGCAGGAGATGGATTTGCTGTTTTTAATGGAATTCAATATCTGATTAACACTAGTGGATTGGGAGTAGATTTTCAAAATGCTACAATTGAACTAAATGACACTATTGATTTCACTAATTATCCGAGTGTTACCTTAGAGTTTGAGCAAAGATACAGAGCGTTTAACTATGATAAGACATATGTTGAATTATCAACTGACTTAGGTCTTACCTGGACTCAAATTGAACTCAATGATCAAGTCACAACTAATGATCCAGCAGTTCAAGAACTTGTTGGAGTCAACATCTCATCTTATGTAGGAGGACAATCTGGTGTTAAAATAAGGTTTCGATGGATTAGTGATAGCGATGACGACGCTTATGGTTCAGGCTATGGATGGTTAATCGATGATTTAAAAATCACTGTTCCTCCTGAAAATGATATTCAAAATATTTCATCGTGGATTTTTGGTGAAAATAGTTACGGGGCTGAATATGGCAGAACCCCTATTAACCAAGTAGAACAGAACTTTTACGTAGGTTCATCCATTTATAATTATGGATCTATGAATCAGACTAACATTATTGTTAATGGAGATTTTACAGGTCCTAGTAATTTTTCGACTACTGCAACAAGTCCTCTTCTTAACAGCGACTCCTCTCTAGTAGTAGAAAGTTTAAATTCTGTTACATTGTCCGTAGGAAGCTACAGCGGAACAATAACTGCAGCATCTATGGGAGACACTATTGGATCAGGAAATTTTGATGATAATACTTATTTAAGAAATTTTGAAATCACAAACGATATTTATTCTTTAGATGGTTTAGGAATTCATCCACCAGATTATGAAGCAGTAGGATCTTTAGGAAGTAATTCTTGGACTACGGCCTCAGACGGCTTAGTTTGTGCAACACTATATCCAATAAAACAACCTGAGGTGATTAATTCTGTAAGAGCTTATTTGCAAAGTTCTTCGGTTGCCCAAAGTGAGGTCATACTTTATATATTAGATTCATTAAGTTTTACTAATGGGTTATTTAGTAATTCTATTTTTGTTTCAGAATTATATACGGTTACGGCTCAAGATATAAGTAATGGATATATAGAAATTCCAGTTGCTAACAATATTGGATGGGACCCTTTAACAAATAGTTCAACATGGGAAAACCTCACTCTTCCAGTTGGAAATTATTATGCAGCTCTTGAACTTTACAGTGGAGGAAACACTTATGATATAAGAATTCTTGATGATAATACAGTAGCTCAACCTGGTTGGTCTAGTGCAATTTGGTTTCCAGGTGATCAAGCCTATACTAATGGAAATGCATTTGCGATAAGAATGAATTTTGGAAATAATGTTAATTTACAAGAAACTTATGTCAATAAATTTACCATATTTCCAAATCCTGCAAATAATTTAATAAATATTAATTTAAAAAATAATATTTTAAGTAGTTATGAAATAATAGATGTTTCTGGAAAAATTCTATTACGAGATTTATTTTTAAATGAAATTAGAATAAACAGTAGTAAATTAAAAAATGGTATCTATATAATAAGAGTAAAAAATGACTTTTTCACCCATTCTAAAAGAATCTCAATAACAAATTAAAAATTATTTTTTTTAGATTTTGTTTAACTCTAAGTAGAAATAGTTAGTTAGAATCTAGCTTTTTATTATTTTTTCTTATTATTGTTTTAACTAAACTTAATGATATTAAAAATGAAAAAAATCTACCTATCAATTATTTGTGTTCTTACAGGTCTTGCTTTTAGTGCACAATCACCAACCAACCAGCTTGCTAAAAAGCATGAATTTATTCTAGAAAAAATCAGACCAAATTTCACTGCAGAACCTAAGGGTTTAGTCCTTTGGGAAGATCAATTTGACAATGCTAGTGATTGGGTAACAGACAATAGTTGCACCTATGCTGGATACAACATTACTGGTGGATATGATTACGCTAATGGAACACCTATAACTGGCACTTCTACTTGTACATCTCCTGGAACTGTAGCAATTGACCCAAATACAGGTTCAACAGCAGAATGGAGATTTGAAACAGATGCGAACTTAATTCCAGTAGGAGCTCTATCACCTTTTGGATCAGCAACTGCATCTAACGGATTTTTATTTATTGATTCTGACGCATGTGGAGGAGCTGATGGTGATGGAACACCAATATTTGTTACTGCAACAAATGCAACACCTATAGATTTAACTGGTGAAAGTAGTGTAGTACTTTCTTTTTCACATAATTACAGATGGTGGCAAGACACAAGAGGTGTTAGAGTTTCTGGTGATAATGGTGTTAATTGGGTACAATACGAAATCACTAATAATTCAGGTTATCCAAATGATCAAAATTCGGGAAATCCTGAAATAACTAGTATTGATGTTTCTGCTGATATTGGTGGTCAATCTCAAGTATTAATTCAATTTTATTATGAGGATAATGATTTTTGGGCTTGGTATTGGGCTGTTGATGATGTTAAAATTTCTAGAAAAGATTTAAATAATGTTCAAAATAATGCTGCTTGGATTTATGGACTATCTACCAATTTTGCAGAGTATGGTAGAACACCGTTGACTCAAATGGATTTAGATTGGATTGTTGGAGCTGAAGTGGTAAATGACGGAGTAAATGGTCAGGCTAATGTAACTTTAAATGCAGATTTTGGTTCATTTTCAGCTACAGCAACTTTAACTGACACATTGTTAGCTGACTCATCTAAGTATGTTGAAACATTAGCTGATTTATCTATTTTAGGAACTGGAATATATCAAGGAACGTACACAGTTTTTTCTGATTCAGATCAAGTTGGTGGAGCAAATTTTGGAGATAATGTTTTAGAGAGAAATTTCGAAATAACAACGGACATATATTCTCTTGATGGAATTGATAACCACCCTTCAGGTACTCAAGCCCTTGGTTCTTATGGAAGTTATTCATGGCCTGCTGATGCATCTGATGGATTAGTATGTGCAACTATGTTTCCTTTCTTGAATAGCGATACTATTAACTCTGTGAAGGCAATAATAACTTCAAACACTGTAGCTGACGCAGAAGCAATCCTTTACATTATTGATTCAACAGAATTTAATACAGGTAACTTTGGAAATGCTATATTTACTTCAGATCTTTATTTAGTTACTCCAAACGATGTTGCCAATGGATATATAGAAATTCCAGTGGGTTATCAAAATGGTAATATTTTTGAAAGTCTACCAATCGCACCTGGTAAATATTATGCTGCTATAGAACTTTATAGTGGTGGTGGAACATTCGATATTGGAATTGTAGATGACAATACAGTTGTTCAGCCTGGAATGTCAAGTGCTATTTGGTATCCTTTAGATCAAGCTTATTCTAATGGAAATGCATTTGCAATAAGATTAAACTTAGGAGATAATTCTATTGATAATACAGGAATATCAGAAAATATTAATAATATTCAAATCTATCCAAATCCAGCATCCCACTTTTTAAATATCACTTCTAATTCCAATGAAATTAGTGAGATAATGATAAAAGATATGGCTGGTAAGGTTATATATGTTGATAATTTTAATTCTAAAATAATTATAAATACAGAGGGTTATTCTAAAGGAATTTATCTAATTGATATCAAAAACAATAATAGTGTTTACTCTAAGAAAATTTCAATTAAATAGGTTATAAAACCCTAAATACTAAGGGGAGTTTTACTCCCCTTTTCTTATATCCATAGATAAAATGAAAAAGTTTTATTTCAATAATAAATTTTATATATTTAACTATTATTAACAATAAATAAATTAAACATGAAAAAACTAATACTAAGTACATTCATATTGTTATTTACATGCGTTTGCTCATTTGGTCAAGGAACCATTGAATTTACTGTAGAATCACCTGCGTCTATCGCTGGAGCCTATGGGTTTTCTTCAACTAATGATGTAGCTGGCTGGGGAAGTCCGGATTTAACAGATACTGCAAATGCTGTAAGAGATACATTAATGTTTGTAGAAGATGGAACTGCTGGAACAAACCCTCAGGGGAATCCAGTTTCACAAGAAGGTTGTTCCCCTTTAATTAACGATTTAACTGGAAAAATTGCAGTTATTTGGAGAAATACATGCCAATTTGGTACTAAAATTCTCAATGCACAAAATGCTGGTGCAGTTGCAGTTATTATTATCAATCGAGAACCTGGTTTAGTAAATATGGCACCTGGAGATAGTGGAGCCGTTTGTACTATACCTGCAGTTTTTATTGAAGACGCAAGTGGAGTAGTTTTAACTGCTGAAATGGCTAATGGACCAGTGGTAGCTTTTATAGGTTCAAGAAACTTTGATAATAACCTGTCTGTAAATGCAGCTGACGTAATTCGTCCTGAAGCAGCTTCTACACCTGCAGCATATGCACAAGATAATTCTGAATATGAAGTTCAAGTAGGTAGCTGGGTTGTAAATCAAGGAAATCTTGATAACAATGCTGTATTAAATGCTAAAATTACTTTTGGTGGTACTACACTTTATGATCAGTCTACTGCTTCTACACCGATAATAGCAGGTGACAGTGCTTACTTTTCATTACCTACATTTAGTCAAGCTTCTTATAGTTCTGGGATGTATAATATAACTTATTCTGTAGATACTACTGGAGATGAGTTTTTAAATGATAATTCTGTATCCCAAGACTTTCACATAAGCGATACTAAATTTTCAAACGTATCCTTAGATTCAAACGAAGAAATGTCTTTAAGTCCGTTTTACAGACCTAGTAACTCAACAGGAAGTGTTAGTATGTGCGTTCCGTTTATGGATCCTAATGCTAGTAGAATGGCTGCAATGGGTATTAGTTTTGCAGCAGTTTGTAGTGGATGTGATCTATCAAACAGATATTTTACCACATATGCTCATGAGTGGGGAGATGTATTTGTAGATTTAGATGATCCTAATGCTGATATTACTAGTATAAATACCATTGGGACTGGTGAATTTACCTATCCAAATGATTCTGCTTATGCTGAAGTTTATGTACCATTTACAGATCCTGTTAACCTACTTGATAATCAGAGATACTTATTTTGTGTGAATACTTACGATACTGATATCTACATAGGTTTTAACGATGATATTGATTACAATCAAAATTTAAATAATGTTTATAAACAACCTGTTAGTTGTGTTGAAAATAATGGGACATGGTTCATAACTGGATTTGGTAGTGATGTTACTGCAGGTGTCTCTGTAGAACTATCAACTAATTTAAATATTGAAGACGATGAAATGTTTAGTATTGACGCTTATCCTAACCCAGCAAACAATGTGGTAACTATTCCATTAATTGGCTATACAGGTAAAGGAAAGCTAAACATTATGGATGTAACTGGAAAAATAATTTCTACAACTTCTATAAATGCTAATAATTTAATGACAGTAGATGTAACAAATATTCCTAACGGAAACTATATATTTGATTTAAATTTAGAAGATGGAAGATCATCTAAGTTTAACATTGTTATTAATAAGTAAATTGCTAAACTAAAAAACTAAGAAGGCCTCAAAAGAGGCCTTTTTTTTTTACTATGTTTTCATTTTTTTAAGGAATTTAGAAACATACACGAAGTCATAAAGCTCTTTAAGCTTTACATTTAATATTTCTTCTTTATTCCCTTCCCATTTTTTTATTCCTTGATCAATAAAAAGAATATTGTCACCAATTTCAAGTACAGAATTCATATCGTGAGTAATAACAATAGTAGTCATTTGATACTCAACAGTAATTTCTTTTATAAGCTCATCAATTAAAATAGCAGTGACAGGGTCTAACCCTGAATTGGGTTCGTCACAAAATAAATACTTAGGCTGCATAGAGATAGCTCGTGCAATAGCTACCCTTTTCTGCATTCCTCCGCTTAATTCAGACGGGTATAATGTGTTTTTATTGATAATATCTACTCTTTTTAAACAAAAATTAACTCTATCAGTTATTTCAGCATTAGTCATTTGAGTAAACATTCTTAATGGAAAAGCAACATTTTCTTCAACTGAGAAAGAATCAAAAAGTGCACTTCCTTGAAATAACATACCAATTTCTTTTCTGACTTCCTTCTTTTCTTTAGCCTTAAGTTTTAAAAAATTTCTTTCATCATAATAGACTTCTCCCAAATCAGGATCAAATAAGCCAACTATACACTTAGTTAGAACAGACTTACCAGAACCACTCTTACCGATAATTAGGTTAGTTTTTCCCTTTTCAAATTCAAAAGAAATATCTTTTAATATTTCTAATCCAGAAAATGATTTAGATATGTTTTTAACCTGAATCAAATTAACATTAATTGAGTTAATATATAATTGGCAAATAATATAAAAATACTACTATAGACAACTGCGTTAGTACTGGCTTTTCCAACTTCAAGAGCTCCTCCCTTTAAATAATACCCAAAATAACTTGAAATACTTGTAATTAGAAAAGCAAAAACTATTGTTTTAGTCAAAGCATACCTTATAAAAACAAAGTTATCTTCTGAAAATGCTCTAATTCCTAAAATATACTGCTTTACCGGGATAATTTCAGTAAAATAACATACTAAGCCGCCTCCAAGGAAACCAAAGAATATACTATACATAATTACTACAGGAAATATAAATAAAGATGCAATTATTTTAGGTCCTATAAGGTATCCTATTGAATTTACACCCATAACTTCAAGAGCATCAATTTGCTCTGTAACTTTCATGGTACCTAGCTCTGAAGCAATATTTGAGCCAACTTTACCAGCCAAGATTAAAGAAATTATTGTTGGGCAAAATTCTAATAACATAGATTGTTTTACTGTAAATCCAACAGTATAATCTGGAATCCAAGCAGACTCTATTGCAGTTGCTGTTTGAATAACTAATACAGCTCCCATAAAAGCTGACATTAGAGACACTATAAAAAGAGATTTAATCCCTAATTGAATGACTTCATCTAAAAATCTTTTCCAATAAACACTAAACTTTTCTGGTTTTAGAAAAATATAGTACAACATCAAAACATATTTACCAAAACTCTTAATCATAGTATTTATAATTAACCAAAATAAACAATAATAATTGTGAATACATAAATGCATTGATTAATTTTAAATTTTAATAGGTAAATGAGAAAATTATATTTCTTTAGTTATTGCATTATACTATTTTTTATGATTTGCAGCTGTAATGTTTTGAAGAAAAAGAAAAATTGTGATTGTCCTGAGTGGAGTAACCTGATAAATAAGGGAAAGCTAATAGAAATAAATGTCTAATATTATTTGAGAAACCTTAAATAAAATGAAAAAAAAAGCAATTATTGTAAGCGGTTATTTCAATCCTATTCATAAAGGACATTTAGAATACTTTCAGAATGCTAAAAAACTTGCAGACGAGCTTTTTGTAATAGTCAATTCAGATTATCAAAGATCATTAAAAGGAAGTAAAGAATTTCAAGAAGAGGAAGAAAGACTCTTTATTGTAAGTAATATAAAATCTGTCAACAAAGCCATACTATCAATTGATAAAGACAGAACAGTATGTGCCACCATAAATAAAATTGCAGATGAGTATGAGAACGATTATGAATTTTCTTTTGCAAATGGAGGAGATCAGAATAATGAGACCATTCCCGAAAAACCAATATGTAAAAAGTTAGGGATTACCTTAGTTGATGGATTAGGTGGTAAAATACAATCTTCAAGTTGGCTATTGAACAAGAAATGATTTGCTTTAGTTTTACCTTAAAACTACTTTTCTTTCAGCATCTAGTCTTAATAAAATAAAAATCATAACTCCAAATGTGAGAATAGCAGATCCTCCTTTACTAAAAAAAGGGAGCGGTATACCGATAACAGGTGCTAAACCAATAACCATAGCAATATTAATCATAAAATGAAAAAATAAAATTCCGGAAACACAATATCCATAAATCCTTGTAAACTTACTTCTTTGTCTTTCAGCAACCATAATAATTCTAACAAGTAGGGAAATGTATAGAATTATAAATACCATACATCCCAAAAAGCCCCATTCTTCTGCTAAAACACAAAATATAAAGTCTGTATTTTGTTCTGGAACATGTTTAAATTTATCATTACTTAAAGTTCCTTGAAGAAAGCCTTTTCCAAAACCTTCACCTGAACCTACAGCTGATAATGATTGATAAATATTATAACCTGCCCCTTTTCTGTCTTCTTTAATTCCAAACATAATTTGAAAACGAGTTCTGTGACGTTCTTTGAATATAGAATCGTAAACCACGTTAATACCACCTGAAATTGAAATTCCAAGAATACCAATCAATATTAAGCTTCTTATTTTTTGTTTTCTATACCTAGGAAGAACAAAATACCTTATAATTAAAAACGAAAAAAGAAATCCTAAGCAAAGAACAAAACCAAAAAATAAATTTCCAGAAACAGCACTTGAACCAATAAAAAAAACTGAGTTAGAAGCTTTTAGAAATATTCCAACAACAGCTATTAAAACAGTAAAAAGTCCAATTAAAAGAATATTTCCAGAAAGACCTTCCCTGTAAAGCACAAAAATAAAACAAGCAAAAACCAACATTGTCCCAGGATCTGGTTGAATAGCTATTAAAATTGCAGGAACAAAAATCAATAAAAAAGCTTTGAGTTTAGTTTTAAAATCTTGGAATTTAGAACCTACATCACTTAAAAATTTAGCTAATACAAGACTTAATCCCAACTTAATAAACTCCGATGGTTGGATAGAAAAACTACCAAAATAAAACCAGGATCTTGCTCCTTTTATTGGAGGCATAAATAATACTATTACCAATAAAAAAATAATAATTCCATAAATGAAATAAGAACTGTTCTTAATGAAATTACCATCAATAAGAAGAATGAATAAACCAATTAAAAAAGTTAAAATCAGCCACGTAAGCTGCTTTCCATAATTTGTATTCCAGAAAAAATCTTGCATTTCAAAGCCATTATAAGTACTTGAATACATAACTAAATAGCCAACAACAGAAAGCACAAAATAAAGTGATAAAAGAGGCTTGTCAATATTTTTTCCTATAGATAAGTTTCTGTACTTCATCCTAAAACTTTGTATTTTTGTTTAGGATTACTTCATTCTGAATTTTAGTCATTTTCAGATTTGATTTTTCAGAAAGAGATCCATTTATATAATTCTCCATCATTAAACTAGCAATTGGTGCTGCCCATTTCCCTCCCCATGTACCATACTCAACATAAACTGCAATAGCTATTTTTGGGTTGTTCTTTGGAGCAAAAGAAATAAATACAGAGTGATCATTGAAATTCTTGTTCTCAACAGTTCCTGTTTTTCCACAAACTTCAATACTATCAATTTGTGCATTTATGCCTGTTCCATTTTTAACTACCTCACTCATCGCATTTATAATGACATCAAAATGTGTAGAATCGACACAGGTATATTGTTTAGTTTTAAATTTATTTTTTAAAATTTCATCTTCTGTTACTTTAATAACATGCGGAGTAAAATAATATCCTTTATTTGCAATAATAGCTGCTAAATTGGCCATTTGTATTGGTGAAACTCCTATTTCACCCTCGCCAATGCTGTTAGAGTAAATAGTACTGAAAGCCCAACTTTTTTTTCCATACCATTTGTCATAAAAAGTTACATTGGGTATAAAACCGCTTTTCTCATCAGGAAGATCAATTCCTAAGACACTTCCAAAACCAAATGTTTTAATTTTATTTTCCCAATTATTTAATCCATTTCTACTAATTTCAAAAACATTTTTTCCTGTTCCTTTCATAATCAATCTTTTATAGACTTGAAAAAAGTATGGGTTACAACTATGTTTAATCGCTTTAATTAAGTTATTTGGTCTTTCGTGAAGGTGACATCCAATAATATTTTTGTTACAAAAAAAATCAGTATTTGGAGAGATTAATCCATCGTCAAGAGCTATTAAAGCTTGGACGAGTTTAAAAATAGAGCCAGGCCTGTACTTATCATTGTAAACTGGTCTATTTATTAGGGGTTTTAAAGAATCGTTTTGTTTTAACAACTTAAATTCGTTAGAGAATTTTTTTCCAGTTAATAATGAGGGACTGTAGCTTGGAGCTGAAACCATTGCTAAAATTTCGCCGCTTGAAGGTTCAATTGCCACTATAGAACCAATTTTATTAGTCATTAATTTTTCTCCTAACTTTTGAAGTTGAGCATCAATAGTAATATGAAGACTTTTTCCTGCTTGAGCTGGGATTTTATTAACGGTTTGAATTTTGTTCCCGGCATAATCTTTAAGATAATTAATATTTCCTCTTTCGCCTCTTAATAATAGTTCATACTGTTTCTCTATTCCTGTAATTCCTATGAAATCGTTTTTAGTATAAAAAAAATCTCCAGAACTTCTTGTCTGTTGATATTGATTTTCATCTATTCTTCTAATATAACCTAGTAAATGAGGAGCTATTGATAATGGATACCCCCTGTCAATTTTTGACTCTGCGAATACTCCAGAAATTTGTCCTAGGTAAGGTGATATTTTTGCATGTTCCAATTGTGTCATTGATTTAATAAAAATAGATGGTTTATAAGCTACGTTATAACCAGTTGTGGCATTTTTTAAAATCTCTTTGAACTCTGATTTACTGAAATTAAACAAATTACAAATTAAACTAGTGTCTTTGTCTTTAATAGCAATTGGTAAAATGAATATGTCATATACTGTTTCGGCACCTACTAATAGATTATTATTTCTATCATAAATAAAACCTCTAGGTGGCTGTAAATTTTCAGTTTTTAAACTAATTTTTGCTGCCCTGTGGGACCATTCATGATTAACAACTTGAACATAAAAAAGTCTAAATGTAAAAATTAGTCCAATTGAAATGATTATTAAAATAATTACCCACCTTCTATTTTTAAATGGATCCATTACTTTTTATAAATAAACATAAATTGAAGAAATACTAAAAAAGCAAGACCAGAAATTGTATTAATAAAAGATCTGAAAATTATAGTGAAAAAATTATGAAAAGAAAATTGCTCTAAAAGAAAAAATAATAAATGGTAAGAAAAAATAGATATTCCAAAAAATAATAAAAATCTTAAAATTCCAATATTAAATAAATTTAGATCCACATCTTTTTCGATATCTTCTTTAGACGAAATAGCATATAAAAATGTTGGTTTAAGGAATGTAATAATTAGAATTATTGATGTGTTAAGGCCTATGGTATTTCTAAAGACATCTGTTATAATCCCTAAAAAAAAAGCTGCTGTTAATAGCTGAAAAACAGTTGTATTTAGCCTTTGCTTTAAAATGAAAAATATTATAATTATAGGTGAGAAATAAGACGAATAAGTGCCGAAATCTAAAGCATCGATAAAAAATATTTGGATAAATATTAAGCCAAAAAACCAAATTATATTTTTCAATTCAAAAATCATTTCAAATTTAAATGTTTGTCTAACTCTTCCTTGATTTCATTTTTAACTACAAATCCAACTTTTAAACTTGAGAAATCTTCCTCAAGTTTTACTTTTATAATCAAAGTTTGCTTTTCAATATTTTCTTTAATAGACAAAGCTCTTCCAATTAGTATGCCTCTTGGGAACAATCCCTCAGCACCAGATGTAATGAAATGATCTCCTTCATTAATATTGGTATATATGGGAATGTTTTTTACAAAAACATTATTAAAATTGTTTTCTTCTGGTATCCAACTTAAATCTCCCCAACTATTAGTTTTTTTGTGAAGTATTTTAAGACCAAAATCTGGATTAATTACTGGCCTTACAGACGAATAATTACTTGAAACATTCATTACAATTCCTAATAGTCCTTTAGTCCCTATTAACCCGGTTTTTTTTTCTATACCACTATTGGAACCTGCATTGATAATTAAATTATTTTTAAAAAATTTGTATTGAGAATTAACCACTCTGACTTCTTTGAACAAATAATTTTTTTTGTAAATAGTATCTTGATGTCTAACATATTTTCTTCCAATAACAATCTCCTTGTTAAGCAATTGATTTTTTAAGTTAGCATTTTCAACCATTAGTTGATTGTTAATATCTCTTAACGAAAAATAAGAAGTCATACTATATTGTAAGTTGTAAAGACCAGCTGTTATGCTATTACTTGATGTTAAATAATTATAATGGTGGTAACTATTAGTTGCGCTGAATAAGAAGAATAATGCAATAGATTCTAAAAACAGAAAAAAAAGAAAGTTTCTGTATTTCTGAATAAGCAGAATTATATTTCTCATCTATATTATTCTTATTCTACGCTTTGATTAAAAATTGATAATTATCAATATTTTTAAGAGCAATTCCTGTTCCTCTTGCTACAGCTCTTAATGGATCTTCAGCTATATGAACTGGTAGTTTAGTTTTGATTGAAATTCTTTTATCCAACCCTCTAAGCATAGATCCACCACCTGCTAGATATATTCCAGTTTTATAAATATCAGCAGATAGTTCAGGAGGAGTCATTTCAAGAGCACTTAAAATAGCTTCTTCAATTTTAGAAATTGACTTATCAAGAGAATGAGCAATTTCTTTATATGAAACATGAATTTCTTTAGGAATACCCGTCATTAAATCTCTTCCTCTTACTGCATAATCGTTGGGTGGATTATCTAAGTTATCTATTGCTGCACCAACCTCTATTTTTATTTGTTCTGCTGTTCTTTCACCAATAAGAATATTATGTTGTCTTCTCATATATTCTTCTATATCACTTGTAAAGTCATCACCAGCAACTCTGATTGATTTGTCGCAAACTATTCCACCAAGTGCAATTACTGCGATTTCTGATGTTCCTCCCCCAATATCAATAATCATATTACCCATTGGTTCCTCAACGTCAACCCCAATACCAATTGCTGCAGCCATAGGTTCGTGAATTAAATAAACTTCTTTTCCTCCAGCATGTTCAGCAGAGTCTTGGACAGCTCTTTTTTCAACTTCTGTTATTCCAGATGGAATACATATAACCATTCTCATTGTTGGCTGGATATACCTACTTCCACCTTTCATCATCTTTATCATTCCCCTAATCATATGTTCAGCAGCTTGGAAATCTGCAATAACACCGTCCTTTAAAGGACGAATTGTTTTAATATTCTCATGCGTTTTACCATGCATTTGCTGAGCTTTTCTACCAATAGCGATTACTTTTCCAGTGGTTCTATCCATAGCAACAATTGAAGGCTCATCAACAACAACTTTATCATTATTTATAATAAGCGTGTTTGCAGTTCCAAGATCTATTGCAACTTCTTGTGTAAATACATTAAATAGCCCCATAACCGTAAAATTAATGTTTAAAATGTCTAATTCCAGTAAATACCATACCTATTTGATTTTTATTACAATATTTTATAGATAATTCATCTTTGATAGATCCTCCAGGCTGAATTACCGCATTGATTCCTTCTTTACCCGCTATCTCTACACAATCAGGAAATGGGAAAAATGCATCTGATGCCATAACAGAATCCTTTAGATTAAAATTGAATGCTTTTGCTTTATTTATAGCTTGATTTAAAGCATCAACTCTTGATGTCTGGCCAGTGCCACTAGCTAAAAGTTGTTGGTTTTTTACTAAGACAATTGTGTTTGACTTTGTATGCTTAGCTAATTTATTGGCAAAATAGAGATCTTCCATTTGTGAGGTAGTTGGTTTTTGATTGGTTTTCAGTTCAAAAGAGCCTATACTTTCTAAGGAATTATCTCTTTTTTGAACTAAAGTTCCGTTGAGGCAAGATCGAACTATAGTATCTGGGAAAGTTGAATTATTTTGTTTTAAAATTATTCTATTTTTTTTACTTTTTAATGTCTCCAAAGCCTCTTTATTGAAACTAGGAGCAATTACTACTTCACAAAATAAGTTATTGATATGACTTGCCGTTACTAAATCAATTTCTTTATTGGAAATTAAAATGCCTCCAAATGCAGAGACTGGATCGGCTTCAAGAGCTGCACAATATGCATCTAACAAATTTGATCGGGACGCAAATCCGCATGCGTTATTGTGCTTTAAAATTGCAAAAGTTGGAACATTATCTTTGAAATCTTCCATCAACATAACTGCTGCGTCAATATCTAAGAGATTGTTGTAAGAGATTTGCTTACCGTGTAATTGGGTAAAAACTTCTTCTAAATCGCCAGAAAACCAACCTTTTTGATGTGGGTTTTCACCATATCTTAGTGAGGAATTATTAGATGGTTTGAAATAGTCATAAATTGCTGTGTCATAACTACTAGAAACAGCAAAAGATTCAGTAGCAAAATACTTTCTCTGACTCAAATTGGTAGATGGTGTTTTATTATCAGTAATTATTTTTGATAGTTCTTCATAATGTTCTTTTTTAGATAAAACTGTAACATCATTAAAGTTTTTTGCTGCGGCTCTTATTAAAGAAATGCCTCCAATATCAATTTTTTCAATTATATCTTGTTCTTTTGATCCTGATTTTACAGTTTCTTCAAATGGATATAAATCAACTACAACAAGATCAATTTGAGGAATCTCATATTCTTTTAGCTGTGATTGATCTTCTTTATTTAAACTTCTATTTAAAATACCTCCAAAAATTTTTGGATGTAAGGTCTTGACTCTCCCACCTAAAATAGATGGATAGTTGGTAATCCCCTCAACAGGATTTACTAAAATTCCAAGATTTTCAATATATTTTTGAGTGCCACCAGTAGAATATATTTTAACATTATGATTATTCAAGATGGTTACAAGTTTATCCAAACCTTCTTTAAAATATACTGATATCAAAGCACTTTTGATTGGAATTTCTTTCATTTTTATTAATATCCTACAATTTTAACAACTAAAAATTAATAACTAGCTACGTATTAAGCGATGTTGATAACTAAACTGTAATTGTTTAAAATTAGTTCTTATTCCTAACCTTTTTGTACCACTTCACTGCCAGAAACAAAATGATGCCAAATAATATGAAACCAATGGTGCCATAGAGACCGTCTAATTCATTTTTAAGAACAATTATAAATATAATAATCACTAAAAAAAGTGTGGCAACTTCGTTCCATACTCTTAACTGAAAAGAACTAAAATTAGATATATCATTCTTTTGTCTTAGATATATGTAGTGACAGGATAAATGGTATAAAAACAACAAAAAAACAAAACCTAATTTTAGGTGCATATATGGAAGATTTAAATAAAAAGGTTGAAGATAAATCATTAAAAAACCAAAAATAAAAGTTAAAATCATTGCAGGCCAAGAGATGATTTTCCAAAGTCTTTTTTGCATCAATAAATATTGAGTTTTAAAAACTTTAGAATTAGAACCATGATTACGATCAGACTCTGAGTGATAAACAAATAATCTTACCATATAAAATAAACCAGCAAACCAGCTTACTAGAAATATTAAATGTAATGCCTTAAAGTATCCAAACCAGTTTATCATATTGTAAAAATATTAATTTATGCAAATGAAATGAATGCTTATTATAAAGTAATTTTCATATATCCTTATTCCATTGTATATTCGCAAACTTTTAATAATTACAAAGATGGCTATAATAGGAAAAATTAGAGAAAAATCTGGACTTTTAGTAACAATGGTAGGACTGGGCCTATTTCTTTTTATTATTCCAGTAAATGATTTATTACAACAATTTTCTGGTGGCGCAAATTCTACACTTGGTTTATTTAAAAGCTCAGATATTGATGCCAATGATTGGAATTATTATAACAGAGAAAATCTAACGAGAAATAATTTAAGAATTAGTAATTTAAACTCTGGTGGAAATGGGAGTCTCACAAGCGATGAAGAGGACCAAATTAAGGTAACTACTTGGAATAGAATGATACAGGATACTATATACTATCATGAACTTGAAAAGTTAGGTATAAAAGTTTCTGCAGATGAACTTAATCAAGGATTGTTAAACGGAGACAAGCCACTTCCTTCTTCATTGAAAGACCTTTTTGTGAAAAACGGTTTATATAATAAAGACTCTTTCAATATTTGGAAAACTGAAAGAATAATCAATCTTCCAGACAACCCCGAATCTAAAAAAGACTTGAAAAATAATATTGAAGATCCTTTAAAAAATGAAAGAAGGATTAATAAATACAGCTCCATGATTAAAAATGGTGTTTTAGGTACCATTCAAGAAGGTAGAAGAACGGCAAATGAAGATAAGATTTCATCTAATATTAAATATATATTTATTAATTACAACGATATAAATGATAGCTTAATAACAATTAACGAAAATAAAAAGAAATATTTTTATGAAACCCATTCGGACGAAAGGATATGGGCACTAAATCAAGATGTAGTTTCTTATGACTATTCTATTTTGACTTTCAATCCTTCCACTCAAGATATTGATAATTATAACTCCAGAATGGAATCATTAAAAGAAGATTTCAAATCTTCAGAGAATGACTCTTTATTTGTCGCTAATTATGCAGAAACTCCTATAATTTTTCAATCACCTCGTGGTCCTCGATTAAGCGGAAATTACACAGGTCAGTCATACGAAGGAGGGAAATTCCCCTCTTTTATTGACGAAAAAATCAAAAATGGAAATAAAAAAGATATTATTGGTCCATTTGTTACTGGGGATAAAATACAACTAGTTAAGATTTATGAAACTGGGGATGAGAAACAAGCGAAAGTTAGACATGTTTTAATAAGCTCTAAAAAGGGAGAGATAAATGACGTTAAAAATAAGAAATTAGCTGATAGCATTTTATATGCTATTAGACGTGACAGTAGTAAATTTAGTGCATTAGTAACCAAATATTCTGATGATCCCGGGTCTGTCTCTAATGGAGGAGTTTACTCATGGTTCCCTAAAAATGGTAAGTTTGTTAAAGAATTTGAAGAATTTAGTTTTACTAAAAAAATTGGAGGATCAGGCGTAGTTAGAACACAATTTGGATTTCACATTATCCAAGTACTTGGAAGAAAAGTAGTTCCATTCAAAAAAATTGCTATTGTTGATGAAACTATCCAAGTAAGTAAGGCTACTCAAAACGAATATTACGATTCAGTAGCATTAGCATTTTATTATAAAGCTGACTCGACAGACTTTAATAATGCGGCAAACGAACTAGGATTTGAAGTTAAATCTTCAGGGTATGTTCCATTAATATATCCTAACAGAAATAATCCTGGACTTTATGGACCAGCAGATCTTAAGAGAAATATAAATATCGCAAAATGGGCGTTCAATAGTTCTAATGGTGATTTACTTGAACCAGAATATATTTCAAATAATCAATTGGTTTTAGCAGTTGTTAAAGAAAAAATTATTGCCGATGAGATTTCATTTACTAATTTGAGTAACAGAATGGAGCCTTTGATGAAAAATTATCTAAAAGCCAATTATTATAAAAATAAATTTTCAAAAGAGATTGCAGATTTTAAATCTATTGATAGCATTTCCAAGTTTTTGAATAGCAATGTAGATACAAAGTTTGTTAAATACAGTGATGCTAACATTGGAAATAACAATAGAGAACTTCCAGAACCTAAAGTAATGGCTCATATATTTAATCTAGCTTCAAATGAGATTTCACCTATAATTGAAGGTAAAAATGGAATTTATATTATTCAGAATGTAAACACCAATGGTAGCTCTAACATTGAAGAAAATTCAGTAATTGAAAAAGCTGATCTTCAACAAAGAGAAATCAGAACTCAAATTGAACAAGGTTATTACCCTGCATTATATAATTCCTACAATGTTAGAGATGACAGAGCAAAAAATATGATTATGAATAATTAATTTAAAAATTGCTTTAATCTTTCTAAGCCTCTATACTGCATTGCTTCTGCAACATGTTCAATTCTTATACATTTACTTTCTGCCAAATCTGCAATAGTTCTTGATATTTTTTTAATTCTATTGAAACTTCTTGCTGAAATATTTAAATTTTTTGATGCATTTTTTAAAAAATCTAAGGTTCTAGAATCTAAATTGCAAAATTCATCTATTTCATAATTTCCTAGGTTAGCATTAATTTTTTGCTGTCTTTTATGCTGTAAATTTCTCGCTTTTTGAACCCTATGTTTTATTGTTTTGCTACTTTCTTCTTTTTTATCAACTTTTGTCAGGTTGTCAATTGAAACAGATTCAACTTCAATTTGAAGATCAATTCTATCTAGCAATGGCTGGCTTAATTTTGAAAGATATTGCTGAACTTTATAATAGGACTGCTTTGAATTCAAAGAATCGAAGTAGTTTCCATTTGGAGTAGGGTTCATTGCAGCAACTAACATTAAATTTGCAGGGAAATTTACACTTCCAACTGCTCTTGAAATAGTAACTACCCCATCTTCAAGTGGCTGTCTAAGTACTTCTAAAACTTTTCTTTTAAATTCAGGAAATTCATCTAAAAAAAGAACTCCATTATGAGCTAATGATATTTCACCTGGCTTGAGATTAGAACCTCCACCAACAAGAGCAACATCTGAAATGGTATGATGAGGACTTCTAAATGGTGGTTTGAACATTAATTTATTTTTTTGATTGAACTTCCCTAAGTAGGAATAAATTTTAGTTGTCTCAAGCATTTCAGACTCATTAAGATTTGGTAATATTGTTGTAATTCTTTTAGCTAGCATAGATTTCCCTGATCCTGGAGGGCCAATTAATAAAATATTATGTCCTCCAGAAGCAGCAATTTCAATAGCCCGTTTAGCAATTTGCTGACCTACAACTTCTGAAAAATCTATCGTATTTTTATTATTTATATTTTGATTAATAAACTTTTTATTAACTATTTTACGATTGTCTTGGAAATGATGAATCAGCTGCTTTAGATTATTAGCTCCTATAATATTAATCCCTTTTACTAGTTGAGCTTCTTCTAAGTTCATTTCAGGAATTATTATTCCTTTTAGTCCCATTTTTTTAGCCTTAATAGCCATTGACAACACACCTTTAATAGGCCTTAACTTGCCATCTAAAGAAAGCTCTCCCATTACAATATAATCTTTAAAAAGACCAGGGGTTATTTGTTCCGATGCACTTAGAATTCCAATGGCAATGGGTAAGTCGTAAGAACTTCCCTCTTTCTTCAAATCTGCAGGTGCCAAATTGATTATGATTTCTTTAACTGGAATTTTATAACCAATATTTTTTAATGCTGCAGCAATTCTATAATGGGATTCTTTAACTGCATTGTCAGGTAAGCCAACTAATAAAAATTTTGCTCCCCTTGATATATTAACTTCTATTTCAACTTTTTGACTCTCAACTCCTTCCAATGCACACCCTACTATTTTCTCTATCATGTTTTTTTTGATAAAGAAATAAAATGAAGAACCTAAATTATTTACGTTGTTAAAATTTACTAACTACTTTTTTGAAAGATTCTAAAGTGAAATCTAAATCTTTGTAAGAAATAGCATCATTCAAGAAATAGCTTTCATAAGCACTAGGAGGAAGATAAACTCCCATTGAAAGCATTCCATGAAAATAATTTTTAAAATGAATATTATCTGCTTTTTGCGCTGTTATAAAGTCAGTTACTGGAATTTCTGTGAAATGTAATGAAATCATTGACCCCAAACTATTAATTTGAAATGGTATGCTTGTTGTATTCATTATTTCTTTCATTCCATTTTTAAAATAGGTAGTCTTTTTATCCAAAGATTTATAAATGTTTTTGTTAGATGATAAATAATTTAACATAGCATAACCAGCAGACATGGCTATTGGGTTTCCACTTAGAGTTCCAGCTTGATAAACTGGTCCATCAGGAGCTAAAAAATTCATAATTTCTTTTTTTCCTCCAAATGCTCCAACTGGCAAACCACCACCAATTACTTTTCCATAAGTTACTAAATCTGCATCCACTTCTAAGATCTCTTGAGCTCCACCTAAAGCCAACCTGAATCCAGTCATAACCTCATCAAATACTAAAACACTATTATTTAAAGTGCATAATTTTCTAAGATTTTTTATGAATTCTGGCTTAGGTAAAACACATCCCATATTTCCTGCTACAGGTTCTACAATAACTGCTGCAATTTCATTTTTATATTCGTTGAAAAGATCTTGAACTTGAGAAATATCATTAAAATTTGCTAGTAAAGTATCTGAAGCTGTGCCTTTAGTTACTCCAGGACTATTAGGTATCCCAAATGTTGATGCTCCACTACCCGCTTGAATAAGAAAGGAATCTGAATGACCATGATAACATCCTGAAAATTTAATAATCTTATCTCTTTTCGTATATCCCCTAGCTAATCTAATAGCACTCATACAGGCTTCAGTTCCAGAATTAACAAACCTAACTTTGTCAACATTAGGTGCTAAGGAGACAACTAATTCAGCCATCTTAGTCTCTAACTCAGTTGGTATTCCGTAAGATGTTCCTTTATTTGACTGTTCATTTATTGCTGTTATTATTTCAGGATGAGCATGTCCAATAATCATTGGCCCCCAAGATGAAATAAAGTCAATGTACCTATTATTGTCTTCATCATATAAATAAGCTCCTTTTGCCTCTTTAATAAAAACTGGTGTTCCTCCCACTGATTTGAATGCTCTTACAGGGGAGTTGACTCCACCTGGGATTACTTTCTTAGCTTCTTCAAATAATTTTTTGGATCTATCGTTTATCAGTTTAAACATTTTATTTCTCTATATTTAATTCAGTTATATTTGCTTCAATTAATTTAATGCTTCGAATATCGTGACTAATTGGGAATTTTCTCTAGACTGTGCAAAAAAACTTGACGAAAATGATGAATTAGGTTCGTTCAGAGATCACTTTTATATTCCTAATTTCTCCGGAAAAGAATCTATTTATCTAACTGGAAACTCACTTGGTCTACAGCCCAAGAAAGTTCAATCATATATTCAAAAAGAGCTAGAGGATTGGTCAAAATGGGGGGTTGAAGGACATGAAAATGCTGAAAATCCGTGGATTAGCTACCATGAGATATTTACCAATGATATTAAGTTACTAGTAGGGGCTAAAAAAAATGAAGTTGTTGTAACTCATAGTCTAACAACCAATCTTCACTTATTATTGGTTTCGTTTTATAGACCTACAACTAAAAGATTTAAAATTTTATGTGAAAAAAAAGCATTTCCAAGTGATCAATACGCTTTACAAAGTCAAGTGGAACTACACGGTTTAGACCCCAACAAGTGCATAGTTGAAATTGGCCCTAGAAAAGGAGAAAAGACCATTAGAAATGAAGATATTATTTCCAAAATAAATGAAATTGGAAATGAATTAGCATTAGTTATGATTGGAGGAGTAAATTATTATTCTGGACAAGTATTTAATATGGAAGAAATCACAAAGTCTGGACATGGTGTAGGTGCACATGTAGGATTTGATCTTGCTCACGGAGTGGGTAATATACCTTTAAAATTAAATGAATGGAAAGTTGATTTTGCAGCATGGTGTTCCTATAAATATTTAAACTCTGGACCTGGTGGAGTTAGTGGAATGTTTATAAATGAAAAGCATGTAAATAATCCTTACATCTTTAGACTCGCCGGATGGTGGGGACATAATAAGGAAGATAGATTTAAAATGCCTGATAAATTTTCTCCAATCCCTACTGCCGAAAGCTGGCAATTATCTAATGCTCCAATACTTTCAATGGCTGCACATAAAGCGTCCTTAGACTTATTTACCAAAGTTGGAATGAAAAAGCTCAGAAAAAAGAGTATTCTTTTAACTAATTATATGGAATTTATTATTGGAATAATAAATGAAAATTCAACTTCAAGTTTAGAAATAATCACTCCTAAAAATATAAATGAAAGAGGTTGCCAACTCTCAATAATTGCTCATGGACATGGAAGAGATTTATTTGAAGAACTTTCAAAAAATAACGTTGTTGTTGATTGGAGAGAACCCAATGTTATTAGAGTTGCTCCAGTACCCTTTTATAATAGTTTTCAGGATGTTTTAGCATTCGGGGAGGTTTTAAAAAATTATGTGAAATGAATATAGACCCACAATCTAAAATTTCATTATTAGCTTTATCTACTGTTATTTTTGGACTAGTAGTTTGGAGAATTTCAAATAGAGTTTTTTCATCTCACAATAAATCTACAAGCAGCAAATTTGATCAATCAGAATATAGAAAAAGATGGAAAAGAAAATAATTATTGTAGGAGCAGGACTTGTAGGTTCGTTATGGGCTGTTTATATGAGAAAAGCAGGTTATAATGTAGTAATTTATGAAAGAAGATCTGATATTAGAAAAGCAGAAATTAGTGCGGGAAAATCTATTAATTTAGCTCTTTCTGAAAGAGGCTGGAATTCTTTAAGGACAGCTGGTATAAAGGAAGACATTGAGAAAATTGCCATTCCAATGAGTGGAAGAGTTATGCATAGTGAAGAAGGTAAATTAACTTATCAAGCATACGGTAAAAAAGATGAAGCTATTTACTCAGTTTCTAGAGGACATCTTAATGCAATTATGATGGATCTTGCAGAAAAAAAAGGTAATTCTGAAATCCATTATCAACATCAGTGCATTGATGCCGATTTAAAAAATGGAAAAATCACTTTAAAAAATCTAATAACAAATGAAATTTTTGAAGACCAAGCCGACGTAGTTTTTGCTGCCGATGGTGCCTATTCAGCAATTAGATACAACTCAATGCAAAAAGTAGATAGGTTTAATTTTAGCCAGTTTTATGTAGAAGATGGATATAAAGAATTATTACTTCCAGCAGGGAAAAATGGAGAATACCAAATTGAAAAAAATTCATTACATATATGGCCTAGAGGTAGATTTATGCTGATAGCACTTCCTAACGAAGATGGATCTTTTACATGTACTTTGTTTATGCCTTATGAAAATCATAAATATGCGTTCAAGGATTTAGATAATGATGAAAAAATAGATGCTTTTTTTAAAACAGTTTTTCCAGACTTTTATAATTTAATGCCTAACTTAATTGAAAATTGGCATCAAAATCCATTATCATCTATGTCAATTACAAGATGCTATCCATGGACAGTTGGAAAATTTGCACTTTTAGGTGATTCTGCACACTCTACAGTACCATTTTACGGTCAAGGAATGAATGCAGGATTTGAAGATTGTTTTGTAATGTGGGAGCTTTATAAAAAACACAAAACTTGGAAAGAAACATTTAAGGAGTTTCAAATAATCAGAAAGCCTGATGGCGATGCATTACAAGATCTTTCATTAGATAACTACTATGTTATGAGAGACCATGTTGCAGATGAGAAATTTTTATTACAAAAGAAAATCGAGGCAAAAATTCATAAAAACCATCCTGACAAATGGATACCTCTCTATACCCAAGTTTCTTTCAGTAACATAAGGTACTCTGAGGCCTACAAAAATGGGAAAATACAAGAAAAAATTATGCAGGAAATAATGAAAATTCCAAATATTAATAATCTTTGGGACTCTAAAGAAATTGAAGAAAAAATAATGTCAATGATATGAATTTGAGATCTTTTTTTTTAATACTTTTCTCCCTCTCGGTTTCTTTAGTAACTTCTCAAAATATTATTAAAAATGGGGCTTTTAAGGGTAAATCAAAAAAAAATAAGTCTTATAAAAAGTCTTCCTCAAAACTTTTAAATAAAAAGGGAGAGTTTACGACAAAGGCAAAATCTAATAGCATGATAAAACAATCATTAATGGATTTTAATGGTCAATATAGAATGCAAAATTTTTTTTTAAGTCCAGGTTTGACTTTTATGGTTCCAAGTGGTTCTGGAAATGAGGCTAATAACTTTAAAAAAAGAGGCAGAATTGGATTAATATTTGAAGCAGGTGCTTATCATATCTTTGAAAAAGGTGGAAATATTTTTAACTACATGGATTATGGAATTGGTTATAAAAAATTAGCTGGAAGTGAATATCATGATGCAAATAATAAATCAATTTTTAAGCAAAATAATATTTCTAGTTTTTTTAATATTAATAATATTTGGCAGATTTCTACTAAAAAGTTTATTCAATCAAGTATTGGTGCTAATTTAGACTTCAAGTTTAATGAAAAAGATTCACCTTCCCCTTATAATACTGATGATTTGAGTTTTTCTTTCCATTTAAAGTTAGGTTATGGATTCAAATTCAGTAAGACATTATTTATAATTCCAACTGTAGAAACTCCAATAATCAATTTAAAAAAATGGGAACAAGGAAAATCGACATATGGCATTTATAATAGCCGATATAGGCCTATTTTATTTAAAGTGAGATTTATATGGCTAAAAAAACTTGGCAAAAGTGATTGTCCTCCAGTTTATACTAATCCAGAAGATGACGCAAGAAACGAAAGAAATTATATGCAATAATGAAAAATTCTCAAAAAAAAGCTTCAGAATCGATAGCGGTTCAAACAAAAATGGTTTTACCCAACGATACCAATCCCTTAAATACTTTATTTGGAGGAAGATTGTTAGAATGGATGGATGAAATAGCTAGTATTTCTGCCCATAAACATTGTGGCAGAGTGGTAGTTACTGCATCTATTAATAATGTATCTTTTGATGAACCCATTTTTGCTGGAGAAATAATCTCTTTAAATGCAAAAGTTAGCAGGGCCTTTAATTCTTCAATGGAAGTATTTATTGATGTTTTTGTAGAAAATAGTGACGGTACAAGAAGGAAATGTAATGAGGCTATATATAATTTTGTAGCAATAGATCAGAATAGAAACCCAATAAGTGTTCCGTCTCTTATTCCTGAAACTCAAATTGATAAGAAAAGATTTGATTCAGCATTAAGGAGAAAACAGTTAAGCCTTGTTTTAGCTGGGAAATTAAAACCCGAAGATGCTAACGAACTAAAAAACGCTTTATTCCCTAACATAAAATGAAAGCAAAATTATGTAATAATATATTCAACGATGTAATTCTAAAATATCACATAAAAGATGATGTAAATTTTAAATATCCAAATCCACATAAAATAAAATCTCTTGAATATTTTCTTTTTGAAAAATGTTGGATAGACACAGTTCAATGGCACCTTGAAGATATTATTAGAAATCCCGATTTGCCTCCTATAAAAGGATTAGAAATAAAACATCAAATTGATATTTCAAATCAAAACAGGACAGATATTGTAGAAAAAATTGATGATTATTACTTTAATGTTTTCAATCAAAATAATAATCAAAATAATAAATTAAATACTGAAAGCCCTGGATGGGTAGTGGATAGATTATCCATATTATGTCTTAAAATATTTCATATGGATGAACAAATCTTAAGAAATAATGCTTCAAAAAATCATGTAGAAAATTGCAGGAAAAAATTGATGATATTGAATACTCAACAACAAGATCTAAGTTGTGCATTTGATGAGCTTTTAGAAGATTATAAAAAAGGAAAAAAAATAATAAAAGTTTACAGACAAATGAAAATGTATAATGATTCGTCACTAAACCCGGAGCTTTATCGAAAAAAAAATCTCTAAAAATATTTTATTAATCAGGTTTTCATCACTTGGTGATGTAATACTATTAAGGCCTGTCTTAGATCAATTTATTGAACTGTATTCAGATGTAAATCTTTGGTTGGTCTCTAATAAAAATAACGAGTCTTTATTTAATTATAATGAAAGAATTAAATTTATAGGTGTTGATTTAAGGAAGAATGTTTTTAAAATATACCAACAGGTTAAAAAAGATACAAATTTTATAAAGTTTGACGGTATTTACGATTTTCACGATGTTATTCGTTCTAAATCTTTATGTTTTTTGCTCAAAAACAAAACTGATAACTACAGAGTTTTCTTTAAGGACAGAGCTTCTAAAGAAAAGATAATTTCTCAAAAAATTGATTTAAAAAAACTCAAACATACTTCAGAAAGATATTTAGATTGTCTAAAGCAAGATTTCCCGAAAATGAGTTTTGCAAAAATTAAAAGAATATTTAGCCCTGAAAAAAAGAAGTATAATACTATAGGAATTGCTCCCTTTTCAGCTCATGAAAGTAAACAATGGCCATTGGAAAATTATAGTGAAATAATTAAAAACTACAGCGATTTCCAATTTATTTTATTTGCTTTTGGAGAAAAAGAAATATCTATTTCAAAAGAAATATTTTTAAATTATAAAAATGTCGAATTAATTTCAAATAATTTAAACTTTTCAGATCAGTTGGAAATTATTAATAAATGTAAAGTATTTATTTCTATGGATAGTGCTAACATGCATTTAGCAAGTTTAACCAGCTCTACTGTTATTTCTATTTGGGGACCTACTCACCCATTCCTTGGTTTTAGCCCTTTATTTAATAATGAATTTGTAGTGCAGTTAAAGAAAGAAGAGTTACCCTGCCGTCCATGTAGTATTTATGGAAAAATTAGGACTAAAGACTTAGTTTGTGCCCAAAAATCTATGAATGGAATAACAACGAATATGGTAATAGAAAAAGTTAATCTAGCTCTTAAAAGTTAAACTTTTTCTAAGGTATAATTGAAACTTTCCATTATTTGATTGCAAAGCAATTTAGTACATGCCTGTTCAACTACTTTTTTAGCTGATAATTCATCATTTGAATCAACTACAATAGTAATATGCTTACCAACTCTTACATTACTAACACCATTAATACCTAAATTCCCCATGCTCTGACCAACAGCTTTTCCCTGAGGATCTAATAGTGTCTCCAAGGGCATTATATTAATACTTGCTTTAAACTTCATTTTAGAAAATTAAAAATTACAGAAAATAATAGATACAAAAATAAAATAATAGGTAATATAAAAATAGGAATTCCCATTATTATTAAAATAAAAAAGCTAACTAAAGAAAGAAGGGCAAAACTAGAAATAAGCTTATTATCAATAATGGTAAAATTTTTTAATTTAAAGGATAAGAATTTAACTTTTAGAACCATTAATGAACTTAAACCTACCATTATAAATGGATAATATATGTTATAGTTATCCAATTTATATTCAATTAAAATTAAAGTTATAGCTACAGCTAATAATGCAAAAGCTGGGCTAGGTAGACCTATGAAAAAATTTTGAGTATTAATAGTAGAATTGAATTTAGCTAATCTTAAAGAAGCAAATACCGGAATTAGACCAATAAATACAAAAATCCAAAATTCTAAATTAGAGTTTAAAAAAATTTCTTTTGAAATACTAAAATTGAAAATTATAGTAGCAGGTGCTATTCCAAAAGTGATAAAATCAGCTAAAGAATCTAATTGTGCTCCTAATTTAGATTCTACTTCTAGTTTTCTTGCTGTAAACCCATCTAAATAATCAAAAATAGATGCCAATAAAATGCTGTAAATAGATAGCTGAAAACTTAAGTTAAAAGCAAAATATATTGCAACCCATCCCAGAATTAAATTAAATATTGTAAATATATTTGGAATATGTTTTTTCATTTGCTACAAACTAAATTACTGTAAACTTCGTTGTTATAAATATAATTACTTAAAAATTAGTTTTTACTTAGATAAATATCGTTAATTTTAATTGTGAAGCAGATATATTTAATACTTTTCATTTTGTTTTCTAATCATTTAATTGGACAGATAAATTCTCCTAAGTATAGCAATGAATTTTTAAATATTGGTGTTGGGGCAAGATCTCTAGCGATGTCTAATTCTGTAATAACAAGTACCCAAGGTGCGATGTCAGGATATTGGAATCCTGCAAATCTTGCTAATATGGATAAAGACATTCAAATTGGCCTTATGCATGCTGAGTATTTCGCTGGAATTGCAAAATATGATTTTGGAAGTATTGTTAAAAAACTTGACGATAAGAGTAGTTTTGGATTTTCTTTTTTAAGATTTGGAGTAGACAACATTCCAAATACAACTGAGCTAATTGATGCACAAGGAAATATTAATTATGATAGAATTACTTATTTCAGTGCTGCAGACATGGCTTTTATTGGCAGTTATGGGAAAAAAGTGAATGACTACTTATCAATTGGTGGATCTGTAAAAATAATTAATAGAAAAGCAGGTGATTTTGCAAAAGCTTGGGGGTTTGGAGTTGATATATCTTCTACTTATAGAAAAAATGATTGGGGTGTCGCAGTAGTTGCTAAAGACGTTACCTCTACATTTAATGTTTGGAATTATGAATTATCAACTGAAATGATTAATACATTTAATTCTACAGGTAATGAGCTTCCTCAAAACGGCCTTGAACTAACACTTCCAAGAGTGATTTTAGGAGTTTTTAAAAATTATGAATTTGAGAATGCTGTCCATCTATTAATTGAGTTTAATTCTGATATTACTACGGATGGGCGAAGAAATGTTCTAATCTCTGGCAGTCCATTTTCAATTGACCCTCACATTGGAGCTGAATTTAATATCAAAGATATTGTATTTCTAAGAGGAGGCTTTGGCAACATTCAGAAAACACCAGATCTTACTGGTAAAATGATTTATACCATACAACCTAATTTAGGTTTGGGAATTAATATAAAAGGAGTTGAGATTGAATATGCTTTAACAGATATAGGGGATGCATCAATAGCGGAATACAGTAATATATTTTCGCTAAAATTTAATTTAAATCCTGAATAAATTGAAATGTCATAGAAAGTTTATTTTTTTATTTTCTTTCATTATTTTCCACTTAAACCTTTTTTCTCAAACTTTTGGAAATGAATGGATAGATTATAGTCAGCAGTATTTCCACTTCCCTATTTCGAGTACTGGACTACATAGAATAGAATTTAATGTCTTAGACAACTATTTAACAAATTTCGGAGTAAATATTGATGCAATTCCACATGATAATTTTCAAATTCATGGACAAGAAGATGAAATTTCTCTGCTGGTAAAAGACTATAACAATAATGGTTTTTTAGATCAACAAGATTATATTGAGTTTTATGCTAAAAAAAATAATGGTTGGTTAGATTCCTTAGTATATGATTCTTCACATTATTTACCTGATAAATATTACAGTTTATTTAATGATACTATTAGATATTATTTTTCATGGGATAATAATGGAAATAATAAGAGAACAATTATAGAAACTGATACTAATTTTAGTAACTACACTTCTATTGATTATTGTTGGAAAAACAAAATAATTAAGTTCAGCTCAAATTATTTAATAGGAAATCAACAAGATGGGCTTTCCAGTCCTAAATATGATATTGGGGAAGGATGGGCTGGGACGAGGCTTTCTAAAAATGGATCTAATATTGAAATTTTAAATTCATTAAATAGTTATAGTAATGGTCCAAATGGTTTTGGAGAAATTAATCTCATGTCTGCCAATTCCTCAACATTAAATTCTAATGGAAAAAACCATAATACTAAACTTTATATTAATAATAATTTAATTATTGACACTAACTATTCTTACTATAAAGTTCTACATATTAATTATGAACTCCCAAGCCCAACTATTTCATCTACAACAGACTTTAAACACGAAATTTCTGATATTGGTCAAGGTACAGATTATCAAAATATTGCTTCTATAAACTTATGCTACCCTCATAATCTTGATTTTTCATCGTATGATAAATTACATTTTGGAATTCCTTCTAAAATCAATCAAAAGCAACATTTATCAATCTCTAATAATATCAACTCACTAGGTAATCCAATTTTATATATAATAGACGATGTTAATAAAATCATTCCTATTGTTTTTAATAATCAATGGGAAGCAGTTATTCCATCATCACAAAGTGATTCTATAATTTGTTATTTATCAACCGATTCAAACATTAATTATATTAACGAGTTAAGTTCTGTTAACGAACTTGGTTATTTTAATAACTTCAATTCTTTTCAATTAGATAGTGCCTTTGTTATCGTCACTAATAAAAAACTACTTTCTTCTGCAAGGGATTATGCAATTTACAGAGCTGAAAATATGGATACATTAGTTGTTGATGTTGAAGAGCTTTACCATCAATTTTCAAGTGGAATTTATAAAAACCCACTAGCAATAAAAAGATTTTTAAATTTCACTATGCAAAACTGGCCATCTTGGCCATCACATCTTTTTTTAATTGGAAAATCAGTTAGGTTCAATAATGAAACTACTGCTGGTTCCAGAAATGATTCAACTGCATATAATTTAAATTTGGTTCCTTCGTGGGGTTACCCAAGTTCAGATAATCATATAGCAGTTGGTCTTGAGCCTAATAAAAGAGGTTTTTCAATTCCAATTGGTAGACTAAGTGCTATTAACAATACATCTGTTTTGAATTACCTTAACAAGGTTATTGAATTAGAATCTTTACAAGGAAATAATAGCAGTTATACAATAGAAAATAAAGCTTGGCAAAAAAATATTGCACATTTTTCTGGGGGAAGCGATAGTACTGAGCAAGCTTACATGAATAATAAGTTATTAGAATTCCAAGATATAATTGAAGATACATTATTTGGAGGCAGTGTTAAAAAATTTGGTAAAAACCCTTTCACTTCAATAATTGACCCCTTAGAATTTCAAGTTGTACAGCAATATTTAGAGGAAGGGGTTTCTTTAATGACTTTTTTTGGACATGCATCATCCGGTTATGGATTTAGTCAAAATATTGATCAACCTGACAACTGGAATAACCCAGGGAAATATCCTTTAGTTATTGGTCTAGGATGCTATTCGGGAGATGTTCATAATACTGATACCAACAGTTTTTCTGAGCAAATCATTCGGCCTCTTAACAGCGGTGCAATTGGGTTTATTTCAACAGTAAAACAAGGCTTTATACCTTTCATAAATAACTACACAAAATATTTGTATAAAATGATTGGAAAATATGGCTATAACAAAAGTATTGGACAACAAATGGTGATGACAATAGACTCATTAGATGAAATTACATCCTTAATTCAATGGGAACCTAAATTTGAAAGTAATTATAATGGAATGTCACTACAAGGAGATCCAGCAATCAAAATAAATTCTCATCCATTTCCAGAACTATTATTAAGCCAACAGCGTGTATGGACAGAGCCTAGATTAGTAGATTTATCCAAAACAAGTTTTGACTTAAAATTTGAAGTTTTTAATTTAGGAAGAGCATTTAATGATTCAGTTTATATAGAAGTTAAACAAAATTTACCTGATGGTTCTGATACTATCTATTCTAAATTTATCCCTGGTATTTTAAACTCAGATACAGTAACTTTTAGCATTATCAATAATCCAGAAAACAGTATTGGTCAAAATATTTTTAATATATCTGTAGATTTACCTATATCAAATATTCAAGAGGCGGAAGATGAGATAGGAAATAATAGTATTGAGTATGTTTTAAATATTTCATCAAATTCCATAATTCCAATTTGGCCTTATAACTTTAGTATTGTTGGTAATCAATACGATACTTTAAGAGTATCCACAATTAACCCATTAGAGGCTAGTAACATGTATTATTTTGAAATTGACACTAATAATCTCTTTAACTCACCATTTTTAAGAACACAATCCATTATTTCTTCTGGAGGTATTATTGAAGCTCAGCCATATAATTGGTTGAATAATAGTTCAGGTATTATTGATTCTTTAGTATTTTCTGATAGTGTTGTGTATTACTGGCGCACTCGCCCTGACAGCACTGTTATAGATTGGAAAACCAGATCATTTCAATATATCAAAAATAAATGGGGTTGGAGTCAAGCTCATTTTGATCAATTTAAAGAAAATGAATTTTTAAATATTGAATATGATACTTTAAATCGACAATTTAATTTCTTACCTACTTTTAAAAGCATTACATGTAAAAATTACATCCAACATATTGCACTTGGTTCAGAATGGTCAGGTACTTATTGGGAAGTAAGTGGAGAAATTGCTGATTATGGTGGTTGGATTAAACCTGCAGTTATGATTGGTGTAGTAGATCCTAGTTCTCTAAATTATTGGAAGACTCCATTTATAGATAATTCTACATCTCCAGCAACTATTTTAAATCCAAACCATTGTTTTGGCCAATTTAATGGAGATCCAGGAATTTGTGGGAATACATCCTTAATTGGGAGACCTAGGGAGCAAGGTTACTTTATGTTTCGTTATGACACACCCGATCAATTAGATTCTTTAGCAAGTTTTTTATCAAATAAAATTCCTGACGGTCATTACATTATTGCTTACAGTTATATACCAAATAATTATGGAGGAAATTTATTATATAATAGTCCTTTATATGCAAACTGGCCTAACAGCTTATTTACTGCATTTCAAAATCTTGGAGCAACTGGTTTTACTAACTCGGGTCAACACGATGATGGATTTATTTTTTTCTGTGAAAAAGGAGACTCTACAACTGCTATAGAAGTAAGGTCAGATTCTATTGCGCCTGGTTTTGTTCCCTCTCAACTTTTAGAGCTTAGTACCAGTGTATCTAGTTCATTAGAAAATGGTAGAATGACTTCATCAGTAATTGGCCCATCCAATAATTGGAAAAATATATATTGGGAACAAAGCGCTTTGGAATTACTTTCTACAGATTCATCTAGACTGAAAATCAGTGGTCTAACTTCGTTATTATCAAATCAAAAAGTATTATTAATTGATACTCTTTTTACAAATATTGATTCTATAGTTAATTTAAATATTATTGATAGTAGTTTTCAATTTTTGCAGTTGGAAATGGAAACTTCAGATGATTCATTACTTACTCCAGCACAAATTTCTAGATGGCAAGTCACTTACGATCCATTACCTGAATTAGCCATAAATCCTAAAAAAGGTTGGTATTTGGATTCTAATATATTTCAACAAGGTGATTCAATTTATTTTTCAGTAGCTATAGAAAATATTTCTCCTTTTGATATGGACAGCTTATTAGTTAATTATAAATTAGAAAATCAAAATGGAACTTTTAATATTCCTTATTCTAGAAAAGACTCTTTAAAAGCAAGAGGATTATTAATTGATACTATTTCCTTTTCAAGTAAATATTTACTAGATAATTATTATATGTGGATTACTGCTAATCCAATAATTGGAATGGAAAAAGATCAACCAGAACAATTTTACTTTAACAATTTAGCTCAAACAAGTTTTTCTGTTATTAAAGATAATACCAACCCAATTTTAGATGTAACATTTGATGGAGTTCATATTCTAAATAATGATATTGTAAGTCCCAATCCCTTTATAGTAATTGAATTAGATGATGAGAATCCATTTTTAATTTTAAGCGAAAATATTGATACAGCAAATTTTCAAATTGAGATTATGTCACCAAATTCTAGTTTATGGAAGAGAATTAATTTTTATAATAATGTTGTTCCTAACTTAGAATGGTTTATTAATGAAGATGAAAATAAATTTACTATTGAGTATCACCCAACTTTCGTGGAAGATGGAGCTTATACTTTAAGAGTTCAGGGGCAAGACAAATCGGGAAATTCAAGCGGAGATCAACCCTATGAGATTCAATTTGAAGTAATTCAAAAATCATCCATTTCAAATATTTATAATTATCCCAATCCATTTTCAACTAAAACTCATTTTGCATTCACTCTAACTGGAAGTCAAATTCCAGATAAATTAGAAATACAAATACTAAATGTGAGAGGAAGGCTTGTAAAGCAGATATCTCTAATAAATAACGAGCTTATTAAAATTGGGAATAATATTACTGAATATTACTGGGACGGTAAAGATGATTTTGGAGACCCGTTGGCTAACGGCATTTATTTATACAAAGTTATATCAGAAATAAATAATGAAACTATTGAACTTAGAGAAACTCAAGGGGATAAAGCATTTACAAAAGGATGGGGTAAGATGTACTTAATTAGATAAAGTAAATTTTGATTTCAATTTTAAAAATCTTGACTCATAATATTGGTAACTTAAATAAGAGATAGCTAATGTTATACTAAAAGTTATCATTGGAAATAAAAATAGACTATTGAATAAAGAGTCATTAAAATTATTCCTAGAATATAAAATTATAGTGATCACTATTCCGTGGTAGCAATATAATCCATACGATAATTTTCCAAAAAAATTAAAAATCTTTACCCTTGATAGTTTAAATAAAGATTGCTGGCAAAAAGATTGTTCTAATATTATAAAAGAAAAGAAAATAGAAAATATCAATCTCTGAATGATGATAAAAAAATCATAACCCATTAGTATTGGCGTTATTAGAAATATCGAAATCATAAATAAATAAATAACTATTATATTTATTTTAGATAGCTTTTTTACCGCATTAAATAAATAATTTTTTTGAAAAGCAGCAAGAGCAATAATTGCTCCAATTCCAAAATTACCTAATGTACTAATAGTATTGAAATTTAAATTTAAATGGTCTTTGAGAAAATAAAATCTAAATACTAAGGAAACTACAATAAGAAGAATAGCAATTAAATGTAACTGCTTTTGGAACCATTTAAGAACAAAAGCCCAAAAAATATAAAACTGTTCTTCTACAGAAATAGACCATAAAAAGACCATGAAAAATAAAAATTCATAGCCATTAATAATTATATCATAATTTAAGATAAATAAGAAAAAACTCCAAATGGATGGAAGGTTGGTGACTTCTTCATTAAAATATGCACTTGAATATTCAATGAAAAAGCCTAAAAAAACTATTAAAAAATAAAGCGGCCAAATTCTTAATGAACGTCTTATTAAAAAATGTTTAAATTTAAAAATACCAGAAATGTGAAACTCTTCTAAAGCTTTCCAGGTTATTAAAAAACTTGAAAGAACAAAAAAAGAATCTAAAGAAATAAAGCCAAGAATTTTACCATAGCTAAAGATCCAATAGTATAAATTATGATTAATAATTTCTAAGTTTTGACTGAAAAAAATATGGCCAAAAAAAATACCTAAAAAACCTAAAAACCTTAAAGAATTTAATTCCTTGAAATATTTTATGTTATAGCTATCTTTAACCAATTTATATTTTCAATTTATAGACTATAGCTAACTTATAACTTAATTTTAAATTATCCGAAACTAAATGTTCATAGATACTCACACTCATATATATCTTAATGATTTTGAAGATGATAGAAATCAAATTATTTTAGAGAGTATAGACGCTAAAGTGGAAAAGCTTCTATTGCCTAATATTGATTCTAATACAATAGAAAATGTTATTAAACTATCAAATGAATATGAAAATATTTGTTTCCCAATGGTTGGTTTACATCCTTGCTCTGTTGACCAAAATTTCAATAAGGAATTATCAATTTTAAAACCGTATATTGAAAAATGTAATCCAATTGCAATTGGTGAAATTGGGATAGATTTATATTGGGACAAAACAACTTTAGAAGTTCAAAAAAAAGCATTTATTGAGCAAATTAAATGGGCTGAAGAGTTCAATCTCCCAATAGTGATTCACGCAAGAGACTCCTACGAAGAAATATTTCAAATTTTAGACACTATGAATAACGACAATATAAAAGGAGTATTCCATTGCTTTTCTAGTAATTTAAATGACGCGAAAAAAATATTGGCTTATGGTGGTTTTAAACTGGGTATAGGAGGAGTTATTACCTTTAAGAATAGCGAATTAGATAAAGTTATAAAGGAAATTGATATTGAGAATATAGTTCTTGAAACCGACGCTCCTTATCTTACTCCTTCCCCTTTTAGAGGAAAAAGAAATAAAAGCAGTTACGTTCCATTAATTGCCAATAAACTTTCAGATATTTACGAAATTAGTATTGAAGAAATTGGTAAAATCACATCATTAAATGCATCAGCAATATTTAACATTTAAGATTATTTTTCTTACTGTATTTTTACCTTTTTTAATCTTTGGGAAAAATATAGATTTATCCAAAAACTTAAGCCATTCTAAAATAAGTATTCTAACGTGTGACCCAGGAAATGAAATTTATTCACTTTTTGGACACAGTGCATTAAGAATAGAAAATTCCAAAAACAACTTTGATATTGTTGTAAACTGGGGATTATTTGAATTCTCAGAAAATCAATTTCAGTTTGGATATGATTTTGCAAAAGGTAGACTTAATTATTTTATGGGATTACAGTCTATGTCCAATTTTATAATGGAATATGCTAGATCAAAAAGGGGAGTTAGAGAACAAGTTTTAAATTTAAATGATGAAGAAAAACTTAAACTATTATATCTTATTGAAGAAAATTATAAGCCAGAAAATAGAAGCTATCGATATGAGTTTTTTTATGATAATTGTTCTTCAAGAATAAGAGATCTATTAATCAAAGTTATGGGCAAAGAATTAGAATTTAATACTTCTAACAAAGCCAATAAATTTACCTTTCGTGAAATAATTCATGAATATTTAAAATATAAACCTTGGTTAGAACTAGGAATTGACCTGGTATTGGGTGAAAGAATTGATGTTTTAGTAAATAATAAACAATTAATGTTTCTTCCAGACAATATAGAATCTGCTTTAGATAATGGTTTTATTAAAAAAAGTACGGGTAAAAATAAAATCGTTCTCTCAAAGAAAATAATTATTAACTCTACAAAAAGTGAAAGACCTTACAGTAGTATCGTAATCATTAGCTGGATTTTATTTTCAATCACTCTAATATTAATCTATTTTAAACAAAATAAATTAATTGATATTTGGAGTATTACCACCCTTTCAATATTAGGAGTTTTAGGTTTTATTTTGATTTTCATGTGGTTTGGCACCAATCATCAAGCAACAAAAATGAATTTTAATTTACTTTGGGCATCTCCATTTCACTTTGTTTTAGTTTTCTATTTGGTTAAGAAAAATTGGGGTTCATTTTCTTTTTGGTTTTTAGCTTTTTCAATAGTCGTGATTTTTATAACTATTTTATTTTGGTTTACTTTAACTCAAGAATTTAATCCGTTTGTTAAACCCATAATTCTTCAATTAGCACTTATTTATTATTATTATTTCAAAAAGTGCAAAATTCAAATTAATCTTAATAAAACAAGTGGTTGATTTTAACCATTATGATTAATTTAGTATTTCAAAAATTATTACAATGGAAAAATTCGATGTTGTCGTTATTGGTTCTGGACCAGGTGGATATGTTGCCGCAATTAGGTGTGCGCAATTAGGTTTAAGAACAGCAATTGTAGAAAAATATAATACTCTTGGTGGGACTTGTTTAAATGTAGGTTGTATTCCTTCAAAAGCCTTACTAGATTCAAGCGAACACTTCAAAACTGCATTGCATGATTTTGATAAACATGGAATAGACATTAACACTCCTAAAGTTAATCTTCCAAAGATGATGCAAAGAAAAGAGGAAGTTATTAATCAAACTTGTGATGGTGTTCAGTACTTAATGGATAAAAATAAAATTAAAGTGTTTCATGGTCTAGGTTCATTTGTAGATAAAAACACTATTGCTATAAAAGGGGATAAGACAGAAAATATTTTTGGCGAAAAAGTAATAATTGCAACCGGCTCTAAACCTAATTATTTTCCTGGGATGGAACCAGATAAAAATAAAATTATCACTTCTACTGAGGCACTTTCTTTGAAAGAGGTTCCCAAGCATCTAATAGTAATTGGTGGTGGAGTTATTGGTTTAGAATTAGGGTCTGTTTATGGAAGGCTGGGCTCTCAGGTTACAGTAATTGAATTTCAAGATGGGCTTTTACCAACTATGGATAAAACTTTAGGGAAAGAGTTAATGAAAATTCTAAAAAAAGAAGGTTTTAAATTTTTATTCAACCATGCAGTTCAGAAAGTAAAAGCAACTAAAGGCGGGGTTCAACTCGATGTTAGAAACAAAAAAGGAGAAATTATTTCTGTTGAAGGTGATTACTGTTTAGTTGCTGTTGGAAGAAAAGCTTATACAGAAAAATTAGGTTTGGAAAATATTGGTTTAGAAACTGATAAGGCTGGTAGAGTTTTAACAAATAATAATTTACAAACATCTATAGAAAATATTTATGCCATTGGAGACGTAGTTAAAGGAGCTATGTTAGCCCACAAGGCGGAAGAAGAAGGAGTTTTTGTAGCTGAACTTATTGCTAATCAAAAACCACATATTGATTATAATTTGGTTCCAGGTGTAGTCTATACTTGGCCAGAAGTTGCCTCGGTTGGAAAAACAGAACAGGAATTAAAGGAACTTAATGCAGATTTTAAAGTAGGACAATTTCCAATTAGAGCTTTAGGAAGAGCTAGAGCATCAATGGATATTCAAGGCGTAATAAAAATTATTTCTGACTCTAAAAGCGATGAGGTATTAGGTGTTCATATGATTGCTCCAAGAGCAGCAGATTTAATTATGGAAGCTGTAGTTGCTATGGAATATAGAGCTAGTGCAGAAGATATAGCTAGAATTTGTCATCCTCACCCTACGTATAGCGAAGCGGTTAAGGAAGCAGCACTAGCAGCCACTGAAAACAGACCACTACACATATAATAAGCATGAGTAAAAAAGGTGTTTTAATACTTAATCTAGGTACTCCAAATAGTCCATCAGTAAAAGATGTTAGAGTTTATCTTAGGGAGTTTCTTAACGATCCAAGAGTAATCGATATTGGGAGAATTGCGCAATTATTATTAGTTAATTTAATAATTGTTCCTTTCAGAGCTCCTAAATCTGCAAAAGAATATAAGAAACTCTTTAAAATTGGGGGTGGAAAATCTCCGCTTTTAACTTATGGAAATAGTTTAACGAAAAAATTAAAAACATTAGCAGCAAATGATTTTGATATTGAATTAGCCATGAGATATGGTTCTCCTAGTATGGAACAAGTACTTGGAAAAATGAGAATGGAAAATTACGATGAAATTTATATCTTCCCTCTTTATCCTCAATATGCATCAGCTTCAAGCGGCTCTACTATTGAAAAAGCTTTCAGAATAATCAATAAATGGTGGGTCATTCCAGAAGTTTCAGTTATAGGACAATTTTACAAAAACCCTTCCTACATAAACTGTATGGTAAACCGAGCAAAAGAATTTAATCTTTCTAATTATGATCATGTTATGTTTTCATATCATGGAATTCCTGAAAGGCATGTTGATAAGGTATATCTTGATGGGAAACCTTGTGCAGACCACCATTGCGATGAAGAAATCAACCATGAAAACAAACATTGTTATAAAGCTGCCTGTTATTCTACTTCAAGATTATTGGTAAAAGCTCTTAATTTAAAAGAGGGCACCTACTCTACTTGCTTTCAGTCAAGATTGGGAAGAGACCCTTGGTTAAAGCCATACACCGATCATATTATTGAAAAACTTGGTGAAGAAGGCAAGAAAAAAGTACTGGTCTTTTCTCCTGCATTTGTGGCGGATTGTTTAGAGACAACTATAGAAATTGGGGAAGAATATTTAGAACTATTTAAAGAACACGGTGGAGAAGAAATTCAGCTAGTTCCATCGCTTAATGATAATGATGACTGGGCTCAAGGCTTATACAGTATCATAAAGGAAAAGGTTGGAAATATTTAAAGATTTTATTTAATGAAAACCATCATTGGGGATAACTATTATACTGGTATTTTAGATGATTTAATCATAAAAAAAGAGGATGATGGTGTTTTTAAAAAACTGGAGTTATTTATAAAAAAATACCATGATAAAAATAAATTATTTTTCATCTCTTACGATCTTAAAAACAAAATAGAGAATCTTACTTCGGAAAAAAAGGATAAAATTAATTTCCCTATTCTTCATTGTATAATACCAGAAAAGACTCTGCTTAAAAAAGATTTTATAAACCATAATAGTTCAGAAAACAGTTCTATAAAATTTAAACCTGAACTTAATAAAAAAGATTATCTCGATAAGATTAAAAAAGTAAAAAACCATATTCAAAAAGGAGATATTTATGAAACTAATTTTTGTTATAATTGGGAGGCCAAAGTGAGCCTAAGTAATCCATACCATATTTATAAAAAGTTAGAAACTTTAACGAAAGCTCCATTTTCAGTATATTCTGAAATAGGAAATCACGTGATTATTTCAGCTAGTCCAGAAAGATTTATAAAAAAAAGAGGAGATAAGCTAATATCTGAGCCAATAAAAGGTACTTCAAAAAGAAGTGAAAATGCAGCTATTGACAAGCAACTTGTTAATTCACTTAAAAATGATCCCAAAGAAAGAGCTGAAAATATAATGATAGTAGATTTGGTAAGAAATGACTTAAGTAAAGTTGCCGAGAAAAATTCAGTAACTGTAGAAGAGCTTTGTGAAGTTTATACCTTTGAAAATATTCATCAAATGATATCAACAGTTTCTTGTAGAATAAAGAAGGAAGTGTCATTTTCACAAATTTTAAAGGCATTATTTCCTATGGGTTCAATGACTGGAGTTCCTAAAATAAAAGCGATGGATCTAATGGAAGAATATGAAGAATCTAAAAGAGGATTATATTCTGGTGCAATCGGGGTAATGAAGCCCAATGGGGATTTTGATTTAAATGTAGTTATAAGAACCATAATTTATAATAAAGCCAACAATTACTTATCTTTTAAAGTTGGTGGAGCAATAACCATTAATAGTGATCCAGAAAAAGAATATGAAGAAACTTTAATTAAAGCTGAAGCGTTATTAAAAGCATGTCAAACGTAGATAATATACTTGATGAGTATCTTGAATTTTTTAATCAAAATCAAATAGATTTAAAAAATAAGTTTTTAATTGGTGTCTCAGGAGGAATAGATTCAATGGCTGTTCTTGACTTGAGTATAAGGCGTGGTCTTAAAGTTTCAGTAGCACATGTAAATTATGGACTTCGAGACAAAGAAAATATATTAGAAAAAAAAATAGTAGAAAAATATTGTGCAGCTAACAATATTGATTTTTTTTATAAAGAGGCTTATATAAACCGCTCTGAAAACTTGCAAAATGAAGCAAGAAATATTAGATATGATTTTTTTAATGAAATAATTGATCAGCAAAATATTGACTATTTAATAACTGCACACCAACAAAACGATAATCATGAAAGCTTTTTATATCATTCTTTTAGGGGAAATGGTATCAACCGTTTAAAAGGAATAGCAGAAATGAATGGTAATATTTTAAGACCGTTGTTAAGATTTAAGAAAAGTCAACTCAAAGAATATGTAGAAGAACATCAAATATCATATAGTCTAGATAGTAGCAATAGCTCTTCTAAATACGATAGAAATTTTATAAGAAATGAATTATTTGAAAAAGTTGGAGAAAGGTTTCCAAAATATGAAAAAGGTCTTTCAAAATCTATTAAGTTTTTAAGCGAAGATTATTTATTACTAAACTTATTAATTAAAGATGTTTTAAAGGATCTGATTGAAGTTCAAGAGGATCAAATAAAAATAAGTCCCAAAGATTCTATTTCTGGTTTAGTTTGGTCACATTATTTCAGAAAGTTTGGATTCAATCATTTTCAAATTGAAAAATGGGTAAAAACCAAACATCAAAGTGGGAAATATATTGAAAGTGAATATTATCAACTTTTATATGACAGAGGAAATTGGGTTCTATATCGGAAAGATTTAAATGAAAAAGACTCGAAAATATTTTATCTAAAAAAGAATGCTTCCATAAATAATCCAATTCATTTAAATGGGCACGTAATTAAACAATTTACAATAGAAAAATTAAAAACTAATATTGAATCTTTTGATGTCTCTAAACTTCATTTTCCGTTAAAATTAAGAAAATGGGAGCATGGAGATTTTATTCAGCCCCTTGGGATGAGCGGATTAAAAAAAGTAAGTGATGTATTAATTGATAAAAAAGTTGCCCTAAATGATAAAAAAAATACTTGGGTGCTATTGTCTGAAAATGAAATAATATGGGTAATAGGGTATATAATCAGTGAAAAATATAAAATAAATAAGAGTTCAAAGCAATTTTATAAAATTGAGCTCAAAAATAAAAATGATTAATCTTATTTAATAACCTTTTCAATTTTTGATCGTAAATAAAGAACTTATATAATTTATAAAATTGTTGCTTCGAAGCAATAACATTGTAAATTTGACCAAAATTTTTGAATGCAAGTAAAAAATTCATTAATATGTTTATTTACACTTTTAATATCTTTCATAGGTAATATTACTGTCGCTCAGGACATGGAGTTTCCTGAAGACAAGGTTAAATACACCATAAAATCCGAACAAAACGGTTGTGAACTTACAATATTTGCAGAAATTGAAATCGAAGATAAGTGGCATATAAATGCTGCAAATTTACCAATAGAAAGTTTTTCTATTCCTACTGATTTATATGTTGATACTTCTTCTAAATTTATTATTGAAGATACCGTTTATGAACCAGAGTTTCACCATGTTTATGATGAAATAGCAAAAGAAGATTTATACCTTCATAGTGGTAAAATTACTATCTCCAGAAAAATATTTATCCAAACTCAAGATAATTTTATTCTTAAAGGGCTTTTTACTTTCCAAACTTGTGATGACAATCATTGTCTACCACCATTTGATGGAGAATTTGAGGTTCAGGTAAAGGGTTGCGAATATCAAAATTATGTTCCAAAGATCTCAACTAAAGAAAGTTCTAATAAGGCTGTAATAAAAGCAGACGATAAACCTAATTTACAAAAAGAAGAAACAGAAAATCATAATAAAACTTTAGAAAGTAGCGAGAAAAAATCTGAGAAAAAATCATTATTTGTTATATTCTTTCTATCATTTTTAAGTGGCTTCGCTGCACTTCTAACTCCTTGTGTGTTCCCAATGGTTCCAATGACTGTTAGTTTTTTTACCAAACAGTCTCAAAATAAAACTGCAGGGATAAGAAATGCCATACTTTATGGTCTTAGTATCATAATTATTTATGTACTTCTAGGAACTATTATCACAGCACTCTTTGGTGCAAGTTTTTTGAATTCACTTTCAACCAATGTTTATTTTAATATATTTTTCTTTGTTCTTCTTGTAGTATTTGCAATTTCATTTTTAGGGGCTTTTGATATTAACTTACCTAATTCTTGGGTGACAAAAGCCGATTCGGCATCAAGTAAAGGTGGTTTTTTAGGAATATTTTTTATGGCTTTTACTTTAGCATTAGTATCTTTTTCATGTACTGGTCCAATTGTTGGAACATTATTGGTAGAATCTGCTACTATTGGTGGAATTGGTCCATTTATTGGAATGTTTGGTTTTTCTCTAGCTTTAGCGCTTCCTTTTGCTTTATTTGCAGCTTTTCCTGGTTGGTTAAATTCTTTGCCTAAGTCTGGTGGTTGGTTAAACACGGTTAAAGTGTTTTTAGGTTTTTTAGAGTTGGCTCTAGCATTTAAATTTCTTTCCAATGCGGATTTGGTTTTACAGGGCCATTATTTAGAAAGAGAATTATTTATAGCAATATGGGTAGGAATCTTCTTTGTATTAACACTATACTTATTTGGATTTATAAAATTACCTAACGATAGTGCTATTGAATCGCTTTCAGTTGGTAGAACTATTTTAGCAACTGCGGTTCTAATATTTGTATTTTATCTAATTCCTGGATTGTGGGGTGCGCCATTAAAGCTAATAAGCGGATTTCCGCCTCCAATGAGCTATAGCGAATCTCCTTCGGGACTAAATACTTCAACTATCTCTATTGAAAAAACTGAAAACACGCACATAGGTCCACAGGGCATTCCCGTATTTCATGATCTTTCCGATGGTCTATCATATGCCAAAAAAATTAATAAGCCCACATTTTTAGACTTCACAGGCCATGCATGTGTAAATTGTAGAAAAATGGAAGAAAAAGTATGGGGTGAAGAAGGTATTTTAAATATATTAAAAGATAGTGTAGTAATTATCTCTTTATATGTTGATGATAAAAGATTATTACCTGAAGATGAGCATACTGAAGTAGAGATAGCTCCAGGAAAAATAATTCAAGTTTCAACTATTGGTGATAAATGGAGTGCCTACCAAGCGAAAACGTATAAAGCACTGTCTCAACCATATTACAGAATGTTGGATAAAAATGGTAATGACTTATCTAATGGCTCTGCGGACTACTTAAATCACGGTAATAAAAAAGATTTTTTGAATTGGTTAAGAGACGGCATCAAAGAGTACAAGACTTCTTAAGTGAAATATTCTGTTTTACTTATTTTAGTCTTAAATTTAGTTATCTCTATTTCTTCTCAAAACCCAATATCTTGGGACATTCAATATAACAAAGAAGAAAACAAAATTAATTTTGATGCAAATATCGATAAAGGATGGCATTTATACGCTGTTAATGTCCCTGAGCCCAACGAAGGACCACTTCCAACAATATTTGAGTTTTATGCCAATAGTAGCTATTTAATATCTGGTAAAATTGAACAAGGAAAACCGCATATGAAATTTGATAAAGATTTTGGAGTTAAAATTGCTTACTACCGAAATAAGGCAAGATTTAGTCAAAAAATTATAACTGAATTAGTTAATTCAGAAGTTTCAGGTGAGATAAAGTTTATGACTTGTAATAAAGAGAAATGTTTGCCATTTAGTCACAAATTCACAGTGAAAATTAATCATCAAAATTAGGCGAAAGCCATTTTTTCATAACTGAAACATCAACATTTTTTCTATTACTAATATCCTCAATTTGATCTAACTTTATTTTTCCTAACCCAAAATACTTAGATTCTGGGTTGCTAAAATACCATCCAGAAACAGATGATGCAGGGTACATTGCTAAAGATTCTGTTAAATTAACTCCTACTTTTTTAGTTGCATCTAAAAGACTAAAAATAGTATTTTTTTCAGTGTGGTCTGGACAGGCAGGATAACCAGGAGCTGGTCTAATCCCCTTATATTTTTCTTTAATAAGTTCTTCATTAGAAAGTTTTTCACTATTAGAGTATCCCCAGTAATTCTTTCTAACTTTTGCATGTAAAAATTCAGCTGCAGCCTCGGCCATACGATCAGCTATAGCTTTAATCATTATGGAATTGTAATCATCTAAATCTTTTTCGAATTTTTTTGCAATAATATCAATATTACTTCCAGAAGTAACAACAAATGCTCCAATAAAATCTTTTTTTCCTGAGTTTTTAGGTGCAATAAAATCTGCTAAAGACATATTATAAGCTTTTGAAGACTTTTTAGTTTGTTGTCTCAAGCAATGTGATACTGTTAACAATTCTCCTTTACTATCTAAAATAAATATATCGTCATCTTCACTATATGCTTCCCAAATACCAAATACAGCCTTAACGTCTAACCAATTATTATCTAGTGCTTTCTGGAGCATTTTTTGAGCATCTACAAATAATTTTTTTGCTTCCTCTCCTACAATTTCATCCTCCAGTATTTTAGGATATCTTCCGTGTAATTCCCATGTTTGAAAAAACGGAGTCCAATCTATAAACGAAGCTATCTCTTTAGCGGAAAAATCATTTATAGTATTAACTCCCATTTGCTTCGGTAAAAATGGGCTGAAACTGTTCCAGTCTATGGGAAATTTGTTTTTTCTAGCATCAGAAATACTTACATAAGATTTTTGATTTTTTTTCGTGAAATGATAGTCTCTTAATTTTTGGTAATCTTCTTGGATTTTCTCAAGAAATTCATTTTTTTTTGATCCTAGTAAACTTCCTGCAACAGGAACTGATCTTGAAGCATCTAATACATGAATTGTTGAGCTAGAAGGTAACTCCTTTTCAATTTTAACCGCTGTATGAACTCTAGAAGTGGTTGCACCACCAATTAATAGTGGAATATGAATATTATTTTTTTCCATCTCCCTTGCGACATCAATCATTTCGTCTAAGGAAGGAGTAATTAATCCGCTTAGGCCTATAATATCTACCTGTTTATTTTTTGCTTCCTGAATAATTTTATCAGCACTTACCATAACTCCTAAATCAATAATGTCATAGTGATTGCAGCCTAAAACAACACCAACAATATTTTTGCCTATGTCGTGTACGTCTCCTTTAACTGTTGCTAATAGAATTTTCCCTTTACTAAGACTTTTATTTCCTTTTTCTTTTTCTATAAATGGTGTTAAGTGAGCTACAGCTTTTTTCATAACTCTTGCTGATTTCACTACTTGAGGAAGGAACATTTTCCCTTCTCCAAATAAATCACCTACTGTATTCATCCCATTCATTAAAGGGCCTTCAATTACTTCAATTGGTTTTTCAACACTCAATCTTACTTCTTCAACATCATTTACAATAAACTCTGTAATTCCTTTAATAAGTGCATATTCTAGTCTTTCTTCAACAGGTTTTTCTCTCCACTCTGCAATTTTTTCTTCACTTTTAACTTCTCCTTTAACATTTTGGGCGAAAGAAAGTAACTCTTCTGTAGCGTGTTCATTTCTATTTAAAAGAACATCTTCTACCTTTTGAAGTAAATCTTTGGGAATATCATCATAGATTTCTAGCATAGATGGATTAACTATTCCCATATCCATTCCTTCATTTATAGCATGAAAAAGAAAAGCTGAATGCATAGCTTCTCGCACAACATTATTACCTCGGAAAGAAAAGGAAACATTACTTATTCCTCCACTAACGTGAGCTGCTGGCAAATTTTCTCTAATCCATCTTGTAGCTTTAAAAAAATCAATCGCATTATTTTTATGCTCTGACATTCCAGTTGCTACAGGAAAAACATTAGGATCAAATATAATATCCTGAGGTGGAAAATTTAATTCTTTAACTAAAACATTGTATGATCTTTCACAAATTTCAATTCTTCTTTCATAGGAATCAGCTTGACCTTTCTCATCAAAAGCCATTACAATTACTGCTGCACCGTATTGCTTAACTAAATTAGCTTGCTTTTTAAACTGTTCTTCTCCTTCTTTTAATGAAATAGAGTTAACGATTCCTTTGCCCTGAACACATTTTAATCCAGATTCAATAATATGCCATTTGGAGGAATCTATCATTACAGGAACTCTAGAAATATCTGGTTCTGCTGCTATTAAATTTAAAAACTTTTTCATTGAAGCTTCACCATCTAACATGCCTTCGTCCATATTAATGTCTATAATTTGAGCTCCACCTTCAACTTGTTCTCGAGCTACATCAATAGCTTCTTCAAACTTTTCGTCTTTTATTAATCTTAGAAATTTTTTTGAGCCAGTTACATTAGTTCTTTCTCCAACATTAACAAAATTTCTGTCGGGGGTGAATACTAAAGGCTCTAAACCACTAAGTTCCATAAACGGGTATTGATCCCATTTGAACTTATATTTGCCATGATAAGGACTTAAAATACTTTTCATGTTATTGGAAATTTCTTGGTGAATATTTGTTTGCTACCTCTGAAATTGCTTTGATATGACTTGGTGTAGTACCGCAACATCCTCCAATAATATTGATTAAATTGTTATCTAAAAAATGGGTGATTTGCTCTACCATTTTTTCAGGGGTTTCTTCATACTCTCCAAACTCATTTGGTAATCCTGCATTTGGATGTGCGCTGACTAAAAAAGGGGCATTTTTTGCTAAAGATTTTAGGTAGGGATACATTTCAGCAGCTCCAAGTGCACAGTTTAATCCTATGCTAAAAAGTGGGAAATGAGACATTGAAATTAAAAAAGCTTCTGTGGTTTGTCCCGTTAAGGTTCTTCCACTAGCGTCTGTTATAGTTCCAGAAACCATAACAGGTATTGAGGTATTTCTTTTCTTAAAAACTTGATCAACAGCAAATAAAGCAGCCTTTGCATTAAGAGTATCAAATACAGTTTCAATCAATAATAAATCTACACCACCATCCATTAAAGCGGAAATTTGTTCTTGATAAGCTTCGCTAAGTTCATCAAAGCTAGTATTTCTATATCCTGGGTCATTAACATCAGGTGAAATAGATGCTGTTCTATTAGTTGGGCCAATAGATCCAGCTACAAATCTAGGTTTATCAGGTTCTTTTTCAGAGAATTCGTGAGCTATTTCTGATGCTATTTTTGCACTATGAAAATTAATATCATAGGTGAAATTTTGAAGGTCGTAATCAGATTGGGCAATTTTAGTAGCTGAAAAAGTATTGGTTTCAACAATGTCTGCACCAGCTTCAAAATATTTAGCATGAATTACTTTAATTATATCAGGTCTAGTTAAACTTAATAAATCGTTATTTCCCTTAAGAGGGCTTTTATGATTTTCAAACCAATTTTTTCTAAAATCATCTTCATTAAGATTGTGACGTTGAATCATAGTTCCCATCGCGCCATCTAAAATCAAAATTTTAGTTTTAGCTATTTTTAATATGTCTTTCATTTTACTGCAAAAAAAAATCTCTTTCATATGAAAGAGATCGAGTTTTTTAAGTCTTCATCTCTTATCTTGATATTGTATATCTGGATTTAGCACCTGCCTTTATGGGGTTGCTAAGGTTTCAAAGGGCCATTTCCCTCCACCTTTCTTGATAAGCTTTAAAGAACTAATGCAAATATACGTATAACGATAATATTTGCAATTAAAATTTCAAGTGTTGGTTTTAAAAGATTTGTAAACATTAAATAACTTTTTTCTAAAAAGAAAAAATAAAATAATATATGGAACAACCATTAAGAAAAGTATTCCAATATTTAAACCATTTCCAACAGTCAGATCATCATTAGTACTATTAATTATTTGAGCTCTACAAGTTGAGCAACCTTGAGAAAAAATATTAACATGAAAGAAAACTAAAAAAATAAAAAATAATATTTTATTAATAAATCTCATATGTAATAAGGTGAGATTAATAAATACACAATAACACCTGTTAATGCAACATAAAGCCAGACTGGATATACAAACCTTGCTAATTTTTTGTGTTTACTGAATTCCGCAATTGATGCCCTGTAAGCAGTAAATAGTATAAAAGGAAGAGAAAGGCCTGCTAAAATAATATGAGTAATTAAAATAGTATAATAAAAAGTTTTTATAGATCCTTCTCCCTTAAACTCGGTACTTTCAGCCAGAAGATGATGAGCAATGTAGGATAATAGAAATAAAACAGATAATATTATTGAAAGGTTCATCACCCGTTTATGTAGAATATATTTTTTAAATTTTACAAAAAAAAGTCCCAGTATTAATAGAATAGAAACAATCCCATTTATGAATGCATTTAACTTAGCAAAAATGTGAGGATCAAAATTTACATCAATTTTGAGTTTAAGTTCATGTAGAATAACAACAGCTAAGAAAACCACGGCAGAAACAGAGAAAATTAAAATGTTGGCTCTTTTGTCATTCTTAGTTAGCGATGCAGATGGAAAGTTCATAATAAATTTAATCTAAATTAAAGTAAAAATTTCCTAAAATAAAAAAATGAATATTAAAGTTAAAGAAGCGATTTAATATGTTCAACAATAACAGGAATATTTGTAGAGTCCGTTCCATCATAATATCCTCTAATCCTTTGATCTTTATCAATTAAAATTAATTTTTCGGAATGTAAAAAACCTCCAGGAGCCAAAGCGTCTTCTTGGTTGGGAACTAAAAACCCATTTACGCCTAAATCATATATTTGTTTCTGATTGCCAGTGAGGATATTCCAATTAGATGAGTTTAAACCATAAGAATTTGCATATTCATTTAATCTTTCAACAGAGTCCCTAACTGGATCAACTGTAAAAGAAACAAAAGCTACTTTTTCTAAACATTGTGTGCTAATAGCATTTTGAATTTTTTTCATATTCACTGTCATCCTAGGACAAATAGTAGGACAATGAGTAAAAAAGAAATCTACTAGTTGAACTTTTTTTTCTAGGGAATCTGAACTTAAAGTAAGTCCATCTTGATTTACAAAAGTCCATTTAGGAATTTTATGATAGACTGTGTCTTTGTCTATTTCAGAATCATATTCTTTATTTCCATAAATAGGTAATGTTGTGGGAACTATTTTTTCTTTTTCTTCTTTAATTAATAAACTAATTTCTTTTGTAATTCTTCTAATTTCTCCAAAGTTATAAGTAAAATATTTCCCTCTTATTTTTTGGCTTTTGTCAACTAATAAAGTCATTAGGTAAGCCTGTTTATTAAAACCAAATAGAGTGTCATTATTTAACCATGGGTTACCTTTAGTGAAATTATTATCAAAATAAGGGATATATTTAGTCCCAGTCATAATCCATTTATCGCTATCAATATTGTTATAAGATCTAAATTCATTTATCCTGTCATTAATGTCTGTTAAAGTATCTATAAAAGATGTTACAACGATAACATCTTCAAAACCTTCATTATCAACTAACTCATTATAAATTTTTATTTTAAACCATTCTAATCTAAATGGGCATTTTTCGAAATCAGTTGGACAATTAACGGACAAGAAATTATATAGAACTATTTTGTCATTCCAATCACAGGAAGATAAAGTATCATTCTTGTAATCTACAACTGTAAAAGGAGCATTAATTTTACCAAAGACTGGTTGTACTTTATACTCTGTATTTCCGGATAACAAAAAAACTAATGATCCAAGAAAACCACCAAATATTAATCCTAAAATTAAAAACCCCTTTCTTCTAGAAATCACTTACTTTAAGGATTGATGCTATCAGCACCTTGAAAAACTTCGTGCCAGTAGCTAGATTCTGTAAGACAAATAAATATTAGGTATAGTATAAAAAGAATATAAGGAGCTAATATTACCCACTTAAAACTTTTTCTTTCGTCACCTAAATGCATAAATACTAAAACTATGTAGGCAGCTTTAACGACAGTAAGAACTAAGAAACCAATTTTAACATATGGCCATAAAGCATTATCACCTCCTGTTTCGTCGTATTGTTTTATAAACGCCCCAATAAGAACCTCCACTACTGTGATTAAAGTTAGAATACCCGTTACTTTCCATATTTTTTTTCTTATTTCAACTCCATGAGCTTCATCATGATTAGCTGAAATTGAATATTTATGATCTTGTACTAAATCGTCTCTTTCCATTTTAAATATAATTATAATAGGTAGAAAAATGTAAAAACAAATACCCACACCAAATCTACAAAATGCCAGTAAAGGCCTACCTTTTCAACCATTTCGTAATGTCCTCTTTTGTCGTAAACTCCTTTGACAACATTGATTAAAATGATTAAATTAAATACTACACCAGAAAATACATGAAAGCCATGAAAGCCAGTAATGAAAAAGAAAAAATTAGCATATTGAGGAACTAAAGGTGCGTATTCGTTTTCAATAAGATTAGCTCCTTGCATAGAGGCTGTAGCGTTTTCGTATAAAGTAGTTGCTTCAGCTCCAACTATAGTCAAACCTCTCCCCATTCTAAGGATCATTTCATTAGCTTCATTTATATCAACTACTGCCCAACCCTGAGAGGTGAGAATTGATCCAAAATGTGAGCCGTGTATAAAATGGTACCACTCCCATGCCTGAGAACCTACAAAAAAGAAACCTCCAATAACAGTGAGAAAAAGCCATTTAATAACCCCTTTTTTATCAAGTCTATGAGCTGCTTCAACGGCTAACACCATAGTTACAGAACTTACAATAAGGATAAATGTCATCAAAGCAACATATAATAAAGGATATCCCGAACCTAAAAAGGGCATTGCATTAAAAGTTTCTTCACCTATTGGCCATGAGGGAGCCGAATGTCTAGCAAAACCATAGGCCGTTAAAAGACCACCAAATGTTAAAGCATCAGAAACAAGAAACATCCACATCCATTGCTTGCCATAAGAAATTCTAAAGGGTGAGCCATCACCTCCCCAAAGTTCTGATCTACTAATATTTTCTGAATGTCCTGCCATTTAATAAAATTTTCAGATGCAAGTTTAATTAATATATTCTAAAAATACATATAAGTAAAGCCATAAAAGACCAACAAAATGCCAAAAAACACCAACCGCTTTAAGACCTGCAGTGTTTTCTGAGCTATAAAAACCCTTTTTTGCCCTAACACTTACGATAATAATTCCAGTTAATGAGAATATTAAATGTAAAAAGTGAATAAAAGTTAATACCCAAACAAAACTACTTGAAACATTTGATGTTTGATAAAATTCAGCATATTGATTGGGGTTTAATTCTTCTTTTGTCCTCTCCCAAAAACTATTTTTAATGTGAATATTTATCCCTGGTTTAAATTGAAAATAACCTTCAAAATCATTTATTAATTGATCATTTAAATAAATCTCACTATTTTTTATTGAATACTCTTGACCACCCTGAAAAACTTTTTGGTTGATGGCGCTTTTTTCAGATTCAGTTAATTCTTTAGCTGGGAAAAATAATTTTTTCTTCTCATAAATTAAATCTTCTCCATTTAAAGCAATCGAAAAATCTTCTCCATATTTACCTTTCAACATGAAAAATGGTTGGTCGTTACAAACGCCAAATGAAAATTTAAATAATTCATCTTTTTGTCCCTCTGAAAGTCTTGTGCCATTTAAAGTTAAACCTTCTACATTATTTTCAAGCATTATTTCATTTTGAACGTCATAAATTTGAAAAGGATTTTTATAATTTTTTAGAGCTAGATTTGAACCTTCAAAACTAGTCCCATAACCACAAATCTGTCTAAGGAATGATTTTAGATTCTCAATCGATTTAGCATCGAGAACCTTATCATTTTTAATATAGTTTTCTCCATCGTATTTTATAGGATTATCTCTATCATAAACTAAGAAAGATTGTCCATACTGACCGTAAACAAATGTAATAAATGACTTAACTGCATTACCTTGGCGGTAATATTTACTCCATCCTCTAAATTGAAAGAATGTAAAAAATAAAGAAAATGTTAATGACAATATAAGGTAATTAATTGTTTTTTTTGTTTCAGACAATCTAGCTTTTTTTAATGCTAAAATCATAAAGACACTGCTTATTAAAATTAGAATTGTACTAATTTTAAATTCTCTAGGAAGATGAATATTTACCCAAAACTTATCCATTTTTCTAACCAACACTGCGCTTGACAAACCGGCAAATAACATAACGCTTGCAATTAGACCTACAACTACTAAAGCTGTATAGACTTTTTCTTTTTCCTTATTGGATTTAAATTGTTGCATTTATTAAAAGTTAAATCTGATTAAAACAATAAATTGAAAATAATATAGGTAAATAAATAAAAGACATAAACATAAGCTGTGTCGCATACTTGTTATCTAAAGTGAAATATAATTTAATTGAAGGGTAATACATCACCAAACTAATAACTACACCAGTTATCATTGACCAAAAACCTGTCATTTCAGCAGCCCAAGGAAGCATAGATACAGGAATTAAAAAAGCAGAATACAACATGATTTGAAATGCGCTCTTTTGATTTTTTTCACTACTTGGCAGCATTCTAAAGCCAGCCTTTTTATAATCATCATCTAATTTCCATGCCAGAGCCCAGAAGTGAGGAAATTGCCAGAAAAATTGAACCATAAATAATATTCCTGGCTCTAGACCAAAACTATTAGTTACAGCAACATAACCTAAAAGTGGAGGAAAACTTCCTGGTATAGCACCAACAAAAACTGCAAAAGGGGTGATTTTTTTTAAGGGGGTATATATAACTGTGTACAAGACCATTGCCAACAGTCCTAATATGAAAGAGATGAAGTTAATCTCTAACAACAGATATAGACCTAAAAACCCAGTAATAGAACAAAATAATAAAGCTTCAAAATTATTTAAAATACCGGAGGGTAAAGCTCTAGATGATGTTCTCGACATTAAAGCATCTGTCTTAGCTTCAATAATTTGATTAAAACCATTAGATGATCCAGTTATTAATATACCTCCTATTATTAATTCAAAAAAAATTATTGAGGATAAATTACCACCAGCTAATAAATAACCAAAAAAAGCGCTCATAACAACAAGACTTGAAAGTCTGAGTTTAAGGAGTGATATATAGCCCTTAATTTTTGTTAGAAATGATAATTTTGATACTGTTTCCAATTTAAAATAAAATTTGAACGAAATTAGTACAAATTATTCTTTAAATATAAGAATGTTCAACGATTCAATTAATAATCTTTTTGGTTTTGCCACAATCTTGAACTTAGACCAAAATTCAATAAATTATAGTTGTTAGAAATACCATTAATATCTTTTGACCTTTTTATATTTAATTGTAGGTAAAGTTTAGTATTTGTCAAGGGGAACAACAAATAAGAAAGTTGAGTAATAAATATATTTTGATTCACTAAATTGCCTTGACTAGTATACTGATCATAATTTCCATTTCTATCAACATAAGAATTAAACATGTTACCACCAAAATTAATCCCTGATGAGTCTATTCCAAACAATTGATTATGGTACTGAAATGAAAAATCAAAATTCTTTTTTTGGTATCCAAAAACAATTAAAAACTCTTTAAAGTTTGATTCTAACGGATGAGCTAAAGAGTGGTTTTTATGGCCATAATTTTGTTTAGAAATCATATGAGAGTAAGTATATGGCCTAACAGAATTATATTCTAATATAGAATATAGCCTATCTACCTTAAAAATATCAAACATTTTTAATCCAAACTGAAGGCCATACTTATTCCCCCACCATCCATTACTATTTCTTAGTTCAGTTAATAAAAATTCATCTAAAATAAAATTTGAATATGCTATTAAATATTTATTAATTGTCAATTTTAAACCTCCTCCTACAAGAGAATTATCTGCAGAACCAATCCCATACTCTACTGGTCTGAAAAATACAAACGGATTAAAATAATTGATATCTGGTCCCCTGTTAATAAGAGTATCTTTATCTTGCCAAATAACAGATTCAAATAAACTTAGATTCAACCATTTATTAACATTGTAACTTAACATATGAGAGGATGCCCACTTCTTATTAGAAAACCCGTTTGAATGTCTATCATCATGCATAGACCATAGATTTACATATTTAACCTTCCAAAAAGTAGATTCTAATTTTAAAAACGGATAAATTGGGGCAAATTCTGAAAGCCATAAAGATCTATACCCATCTCCAAATTTATTTTTTTCAGAGCCACAACTTAAAACTATATACTTATTGATTTTATAAGAAATTAAGCCTTGAAGTATAGGTTTATTATAAGAAATTTCAGAAGAGTCATCAACATAGCCAATATGTGGAATTAATGGTCTATTGTTAGAATAATCATTAATTTGAGAATTACCAGAACCAGCTTGATGACCAAGTCTAATCTGGGAAAAAAATTTTTTAGTTTTAAAATTTAATTGAATCCCTGCTGCATAATTAATCATTCTATCAGAAACAATTGGAGCTTGATTTAGTGATAAAAATGGAATAAAAGTAAGTTTTGAAGTGTTTTTAAAAGAACTGTAATTCCAAACCCCTTGCTGAAATAGCTCATTTTTAAATTGGGAAAATAAATAAGGCTGGGAAATAGAATGTTGGGCATTAGATTTTGAATAAATTTTTTTTTCAAGATTATATTTTGTTTGATTATCACCAAAAAAATATTGTTGACAATAGGTATTTGAAATAAAGAATATTAAAAAAATATTGAAAGAAAACTTAATCACGACCTAAAAAATTTCTTAATTAAATAGTAAATTGATAAAAGGAAAAAACAAGCAAAAAGGGTTTGAATACAAAAAATTATAGTTGGACTATTTATACCAAAATATAACTGCAGTAAAAATTGAAAAACTACTACAATAATGCTGTAAAAAAATAGTATCAAAGATGACTTACCATGTCCAACAACTAGCCTTTCAAAATGATGATGGATATGATTTTTATCTGCCTTAAACGGTGAATTCCCTCTAAATATTCTTAATATGAAAACACGGAGTGTATCAATTAAAGGATAAACTAGAAAACTCATTACAAGAACTGGTTTATTTATTTTTTGTACCCAAAGTGGTGCTAAAATATAGTTTTCATTAATTGCATTAATTGCCAATACACAGAAAATTGATCCAATGGCTAAAGACCCAGCGTCCCCCATAAAAACTCTAGCTGGATGAAAGTTAAAAAAAATAAAACCCATCATAGTTCCTGATAAAATAAAGGCAAGTAAGCTCAATGGAATATTTCCAGAAAAAAAGAATAGAACTCCAAACAATATTGACGAAGCAAGAGATATTAAACCTGCTAACCCATCTAAGCCGTCAATTAAATTAATAGAATTTATAATAACTAAATAGACAAATAAAGTTAACAAATAGCTTTGCCAAAGTGAAAGAGCATCATAAACACCAAAAATTCCGTGCATGGATTCAATTCTTAAATTTGCCATAACAACTAAAATAAAGGCCACAATAATATGAGCAATTAGCTTTTTGATGGGAGCTGTACCAATAACATCGTCTTTAACACCTACAAAGAATAATAATATCAAAGAAGCTATCAAGAATTTAAAATTGACTACTGTTCCATCAATAAAATCATATTCTACAGGAAACCATAATGCATATGAAAAAACTATTGCTCCAAATATCACTACCCCTCCTAGAGTAGGAATACTCCATCTGTGCATTTTTCTATCTTCAGTTGGCGAATCAACCAAGTTTTTCAATTTAGCTACTTTAATTAAAGAAGGCATAGAAAATAGAACAACAAAAAAAGCCGTCAAAAAGCCAAATATTAATATGTATGTTCCAGTCAAAATATATTGTTATTGATCAAAGTAATCGTTTTTTAAATAAGTTCTCCAAGAAATTAAAAAGTAATTCTCTTTTAAATTATAATTATACCTTGTCATGTGACCAACTGAAATTTCCATATTAGTAGCTTTATTAATCATTACACCAATATTTGTATTTAAGAATAATCGGTATCTATTGGAATTAATTTCAAAAAGAAAATTTTCCAAAGGATCAAAAACTTCATTTCCAGAGTAACCTTCGACCATATTAGACACATTATAATTAAATCTAAAAAATGCTTTTTTCTTTGTAAACTGCCCTCTTATTAAAAATTCTTGAAAGCCTGCCCCCATTGGATGAGCTAATTCATGGCCCAGGTGAGAGTAACTTTGATATAGTTGACCTTCTTGCATTGAGTATAGACCAGAAGGGGTATTATTCCATTCGATATTTAAAAATGAATTTTCATGTTTAAAGAGATTGCACCACTTTAAACCTAATTGAAATCCGCTAGTAAACTTATTTGATTTTAAAACAATTTGATTATAAATCTTCAGATTATTCAGTAAATTAAATGACCAGTTTAAACCATAAATAATATTATTATTAGTATCAATATCTACCAGTTTCGTCCCAACAATCGGAGAATAAAAAGTAAAGTCAGGGTTAATATTTCCATTATTAATATCAAAAGATTGATAGACACCTCCCTCAAATAAAGAAATTGAAAACTTTGAGTTGGGACTAAAAGAGAGTTGATTAAAACTCATTCCCTTGGGTATAAATAAAGCTTCTGGAGTAGAGGCAACTGGAATTCTCACTAAATTTTTCATCCATGCAGTCACATGCTTATAAAGTAATTTGTCTTTAAATAAATAATATTGTCCACTTATATAAGGGTAATCTGGGGCATAATCAGAAATTAAAAGAGATCTATAACCATCACCAAAAAAATGTCTTCCATGACCAATCTGGAAATTACAAAATTCATTAGGGGAATAACTTAAATAGCCGTTAGCAAGGCTGGCATCATTTCCATACAATTTAAAATTTTTTGACCTTCCTATTCCAAAAGCAATACCATCAACTCCCATTGAAGGGTTAGATCGGTAGTTTGATTTGAGTTTTAAATAGTCTGGATAATAAAATTGACTTTCATAGAATCTTGTTTCAAATGAAAAATTTTTATCTAAATCTCCGGTTATTCTAAATCCTCTAACATTACTGTAATACCTAAAGTCCAAATTTTTATTTTTTTTACTTAATGAAAAATTAAAAAGGGGGTCTGCTGTGATATGAATATCATCTTCTTCAACATTAAGTAAGCTTTCACCAAATATTTTTTTAGACCATATACTTTTATAATTTTTACTAACAGAATCTAATGTAAACTGATGTGATTCTAGGTAAGGTTGAATAGAACTATGAATTGGGTTGCTATTTGGCAAATAATAAGTTGAAAAACTATTGTTCTTAATTTGCCCATGGGCTATATTCCAAATAAATAAATTAATAACGATAAAAAAAAATCTTATCATAAAGCTATTATTTCAAATTTTTAGTATACCAATCATAAGTCAATTTAATACCTGTATTAAGTTTAATATCAGCTTTCCAACCCAGGTTATTAATCTTACTTACGTCCAATAATTTTCTTGGAGTTCCTTCTGGAATTTTAGTATTCCATTTTATTTCACCATTGAAGCCAATAATATTTTGCATAGAATGAGATAACTCTTTTATTGAAATATCTTCTCCTGTACCTACATTTATAGTTTCTTTAGAATTATATTTTTTCATTAAAAAAATAAGAGCATTTGCCAAATCATCCACATGAAGAAATTCTCTTTTAGGAGATCCACTTCCCCATAATTCTACATTAGATTGATTTTTAATTTTTGCATCGTGAAATTTTTTAATTAATGCAGCAAAAACATGAGAGGTCTTAGGATCAAAATTATCATTAGATCCATAAAGATTTGTAGGCATAGCTGAAATAAAATTGCATCCATATTGTTCTTTGTAATATTCGCACATTTTTAAGCCTGCTATTTTAGCAATAGCATATGGTTCATTAGTCGGTTCTAAATATCCAGACAGTAAATATTCTTCTTTAATGGGTTGTGCAGCGTTTTTAGGATAGATGCAAGAAGAGCCTAAAAATAAAAGCTTTTTAACTCCATAAATATGAGCATTTTTAATAATATTATTTTGAATCATTAAATTATCATAAATAAAATCTGCTTTAAAAGAGGAATTAGCTAAAATTCCTCCAACTTTAGCTGCAGCTAAAAAAATAAATTCTGGTTGCTGGTTTTTGAAAAATTCTTGGGTTTGTTTTTGATTTCTTAAATCTAGTTCATTTGAAGATTTTAAAATCAGGTTTTTACAGCCCAAAGAATTTAATTTTCTGTAGATTGCAGAACCTACCATTCCGTTGTGCCCAGCTATATAAATTTTTGAGTTTAGGGAAAAACTCATTTGCTAAAATATTGGGTTTTCAAAGCTTTAAAATCTGAACTTATCATTTCTTTTATTAAAGAATTTAAATTGTATTGTGGGTCCCAACTTAATAGTTTCTTTGCTTTATTTGCATCTCCTACTAGTAAATCTACTTCTGTAGGTCGGTAATAATTTGGATCAATAAAAATAATTTTCTTTCCACTTGAAGCATCTGATCCTATTTCATTTTTTCCTTTTCCTTTCCATTCTATATTTATTCCTAACTCTTGAAAAGAAAGTTTACAAAATTCTCTAATTGTATTTGTTTTTCCAGTGGCTAAAACGAAATCTTCTGGGTTTTCGTGTTGGAGCATCCTCCACATACCATCAACATAATCCTTAGCATGTCCCCAATCTCTTTTAGCGTTAAGATTTCCTAAATACAATTTTTCTTGAATACCTAATTTTATTTTTACTGCTGCTCTAGTAATTTTTCTAGTTACGAAAGTTTCTCCTCTAAGAGGGCTTTCATGGTTAAATAGTATCCCATTACAAGCAAACATTCCATAAGCTTCACGATAATTTTTAACAATCCAAAAAGCATAGAGTTTAGCTACTCCATAAGGACTTCTAGGATAAAATGGGGTTTTCTCATTTTGAGGAACAATCTGTGTTTTTCCAAAGAGTTCTGATGTTGAAGCTTGATAAAACTTTATTTTTTTCTCTAGATTTAAAATTCTAATGGCTTCCAATATTCTTAGAGTTCCCAAAGCATCAGAATTAGCAGTATACTCAGGTATTTCAAAGGATACTTTAACATGAGATTGAGCTCCTAGATTATAAATTTCATCTGGTTGAACTTCTTGAATAATTCTTATCAAATTAGTAGCATCTGTCAAATCTCCATAGTGAAGAAAAAAATTCACATCTTCTTTATGCTTGTCTTGATATAGGTGATCAATTCTTGAAGTATTAAATGAAGAAGCTCTTCTTTTAATACCATGAACCTCGTAATTTTTTTCTAGTAGCAGTTCTGATAAATAAGCTCCGTCTTGCCCAGTTACACCTGTTATTAATGCGATTTTTCTTTTCATCTCACTATAAACCAATTGTTTTTTAATATTTCGCGATTATAAATCATTTCACTCTTTGTTTCTAAATCTATTAAATTTTTTCCTGCATATTTAGCAATTGCATGTCCTGCGGCAGTGTCCCATTCCATAGTTGGTGCAAATCTAGGATAAACATCTGCATATCCCTCGGCAACTAAACAAATCTTAAGAGAACTTCCCATAGAAATAATTTCAATTTCTCCTTTTTCTTCTCTCAATTTATTAATGTAATTTTCTGTTTCTAGACTTAAATGAGATCTACTACCTACGACTCTAAAACTTCTTAGCTCAGTTTTTAAAGGAAGTTGATTTTTTTTACCATTAAATTCTTTAAATGTTCCTAAAGAAGAGGCGTAGTATAAACAGTCTGAAACGGGTACATAAATTACACCTATAATTGGGTTACCGTCCTTAATTAGTGCAATATTCACCGTGAATTCACCATTTCTTTTAACAAACTCTTTTGTTCCGTCGAGAGGATCTACAATCCACAATAGATCCCAATTTATTCTTTCCGAAAAATCAATCTGGTTACCTTCTTCGCTTAATATTGGGATATTAGTTTCTGTAAGAATATTTTCTATAATGTCATTGGCTTTTCTATCGGCAATAGTTATTGGTGAATCATCTTTTTTGTAAGAAACTTTAAAATCTTTTTCGTAAACTTTTAAAATCTCTTCTCCAGCTTTAATAGCTGCTTTTTTTGCTAATGAGAGACAATCATTTTCTTTTTCTTGCATTTAATCCAAAATTTGATTTATACCAAGCCCTTTCGTGAAAATAATATATAGGTATTTTTATTAAAAACTCAATTCCTCCAACGGTTAACCCTGTTAGAGGATCTCCGCTTACCAGCCATGCTATAGTCATAGTGGTTATAGTTGCTGTTAACCTCCAGGTAAAAGTTTTCGCTAAATGTCTTTTTTTGCTTGATTCCATTTAATAATTACTACTTTTTGTGAAATCTAATTCTATTGGATGCCAAGTAGTTTTAGTTTCCATATAGTTTTTAATCACATAGGGAGATTCAAAATCATCCCTTTGAATCTGAAAATCATTATAAGAGCTAATTCTCTTTAAGTTTTCAGTTGCATTGACAAATAATTGTTTATCAATATCTTGAGCAAACAGTCCCAATGCATTAATATCCATATGAGAGGATATTGGAGTTGCTAATTCTTTTTTAGACCCTGTTAAAATGTTAATTACACCAGGTGGAACGTCAGAATTAGAAATAACTTCCGCAAAAGAAATGGAACTTAGTGGTTGATTTTCAGAAGCTACAACAACACAGGTATTACCAGAAAGTATTACAGGGATAATTCCCGAAATAAGACCTAATAAAGGGCTTTTATCTGAAGCTAACAATCCGACAACTCCCATAGGTTCTAAATGAGTAAAGTTAAAATGTGAAGTAGCTACAGGATTTACTGCTCCAAATACCTGGTTTATTTTATCTGCCCAGCCACCAAAATAAATGATTCTGTCAATGCTTTTATCTACTTCGTTTGAAGCATCTTTTTTAGTCATTCCTTGTATTATCAATTCATCAGTAAATTGATTTTTTCTACTTTCAAGCATTTCAGCAATTCTGTATAAAATTTGACTTCTATTGTAAGCAGTTTTATCGGCCCAAGGTTGGAATGCTTTTCTAGCAGCAACAACAGCATTTCTTAAATCTTTCTTTGATGACATACATACGTTTGCGAAAGGTTTATCGTTTGATTTTAATTGGTAATATCTTCCAGATTCAGTCCTTGGAAACTTTCCATCAATAAATATTTTATATGTTTTTAAAACTTTAATTCTTTCTGACATTATGATAAATTTAAGTACGCTTCAAGTCCATGTAATCCGCCTTCTCTACCATGACCACTTTCTTTATAACCACCAAATGGTGAAGTTGGATCAAATTTATTGTAAGTATTTGCCCAAACGACACCTGCTTTTAATTTTGAAGTTAAATTAAAAACTTTAGAACCTTTATCTGTCCAAACTCCTGCTGAAAGACCATAAGGAGTATTATTAGCTTTATTAATAACCTCATTTGAAGTTCTAAATGTTTGCACCCCTAAAACAGGTCCAAAAATTTCTTCTTTAGCAATTGCGTGGGATTGTGAAACGTTTGTAAAAAGAGTTGGAGCACACCAGTAACCCTTTAAAGGTATTTCGCAATTTAATTGAAAAATTTCGGCTCCTTCTTTTTTACCAATTTCAATGTATTTATTAATATTTATAAGTTGTCCGTTGGAGTTAATAGCTCCAATATCAGTATTTTTATCAAGTGGGTTACCTAGAATTAAAGATTGCATTCTATCTTTTAATTTCCTAATAAATGTTTCGTATACAGATTCCTGAATAAATAGTCGAGATCCTGCACAACATACATGACCTTGATTAAAATATATTCCATTTATTACACCCTCAACAGCCTGATCCAATGGAGCATCTTCAAAAACAATATTTGCTGCTTTACCACCCAACTCCATAGTTGACTTTTTAGAACTTCCGGCTATACTTTTCATTATAGATTTTCCAACAGTCGTAGACCCTGTAAATGCAATTTTATCAATTCCGGGATGGTTTACTATTAAATCTCCTGTTGAACCAGGACCAGTAATAATATTAACCACACCAGGAGGCAAATCAGCTTCTTGAACGATTTCTGCTAATTTTAAAGCTGTGAGTGATGTTGATTCTGCGGGTTTTAAAACTACTGTATTTCCAGTAGCTAAAGCGGGAGCAATTTTCCATGCTGCCATCATTAAAGGAAAATTCCAAGGGATTATTTGTCCTGCAACACCGATAGATTTTGGGTTTTTATTTGGGAAAGCATAATTTAATTTATCAGCCCAACCTGCATAATAAAAAAAATGGGCTGCTGCTAGTGGGATATCAATATCTCTTGATTCTCTTATTGGCTTACCTCCATCTAAGGTTTCAATTATAGAAAGTTCTTTAGCTTTTTCTTGAATCATTCTAGCAATTCTGAAAATATATTTTGAACGTTCTTTACTAGGCATTTTAGACCAATATCCATCATAAGCATCCCTAGCTGACTTCACTGCTAAATTGACATCCTTTTCTTGAGCTTCTGCAATCATTGCAATTTTAGTTTCGTTAGAAGGATTGATAGTTGGGAAAAACTTTTTGGATATTGGATTAACAAATTTTCCATTGATAAAAAGTCCATATTGGTTTTTCAATGCTAGATGTTCAATACTTTCAATTGAAGGTGATAGTTCCCAATTTCCATTAAATTCTAAAGGCTGAATATTTGTACTCATAACTTAATCTTTTGAAAAATAATTATTTGACTGATAAAATCCTGTTTTCTGTTTGGCTATTTGCATGAGTACATCATTAGCTAAACTACTAGCTCCAAACCTAAACCAGTGCTTATCTAACCATAAGTTACCTAATGTTTCTTTTACTAACATTAAATAATGTAATGCAAGTTTAGCATTAGAGATTCCTCCAGCTGGCTTCATTCCAACCATTTCTCCTGTACTGTAGTAATGGTCTTTTATTGCTTCTAACATTACTAATGTAATGGGTAAAGTTGCTGCTGGAGATATTTTTCCAGTTGAAGTCTTTATAAAGTCTGCCCCAGCACTGATGGCAATTTCACTTGCAAACCTAATGTGATCATAATCACCCAATTCTCCCGTTTCTAAAATTACTTTTAGTCTAGCTTTTTCACCACAAATATCTTTAATGGCTGCAATTTCATCAAAAACATAATTATAATCACCTGAATGAAACTTCCCTCTGCTTATCACCATATCAACCTCATTAGCTCCTTTTTCAATCGCTTCTTTAGTATCGTTAATTTTGATGGCTAAAGTGGAATTACCACTTGGAAATGCTGTAGCAACACTTGCAACTAAAACATCACTATCCTTTAGTGCCTTGGAGGCAGTTTTAACCATATTTGGATAAACACAAACTGCAGCTACATTGGGTAAATTAGGGATTTGATCATGTAAATGAGTAGCTTTATAACATAACTGCTCTACCTTTTTAACAGTATCCATTCCTTCCAAAGTAGTTAAATCTATCATACTTAAAATCATCTCTAAACCTCTTAGTTTAGATTCACTTTTTAAGCTTCTTTTAGTAATTCTATTAATACGATCTTCAATTCCTACTTTATCTACCTTTATATTATTGAACACTTTAATCAAAATTTATTATTAAATTTTCTCACTCAAAGGTAATGAATCATAGTTTATTTACTTTATTGATAAATTTGAACTTTAAAATAATTTGTAATGGAAAATTTGTTTTCTTCAAAAGATGAGTTAATATCAAGAGAAGATAAAGAAAAACTTTTAAATCAAAAGGGAGTTTGCTTTTGGCTAACTGGCCTCTCTGGATCTGGTAAGACTAGTATTGCAACGTCCTTTTCTAAAAGACTTCATAATATGGGAATTATTACTCAAGTACTTGATGGTGATAATATTAGAATTGGAATTAACAATAATTTAAGTTTTAGCGAAACTGATAGATTAGAAAATATTAGGAGAACATCAGAAATTGGAAAATTATTTATAGAAAGTGGAATTGTAACCATTTGTTGCTTAGTGAGCCCAACTAAAAAAATGAGGGAACAAGCCAAATTAATTATTGGAGAAAAAGATTTTCATGAAATTTATATTGACACCAATCTAGAGGAATGTAAAAAAAGAGATACCAAGGGGTTGTATGCTAAAGCTATTAAAGGAGAAATTAAAAACTTTACTGGAATATCATCTCCTTATGAAAAACCAATTTCCCCAAATTTAGTTATTCCAACAGAAAAGATTTCTATTGAGGAATCCTCTAAAATTTTATATAATTTTGCCACCCCATTAATTATTAAAAATTGAATAAATACCAATTAAGCCATCTAGAAGAATTAGAAGCTGAATCCATCTTCATTATAAGAGAAGTTACATCTCAGTTTGAAAACCCGGTATTACTTTTTTCTGGTGGAAAAGATTCCATAGTATGTTATCACCTAGCAAGAAAGGCATTTTATCCAGCTAATGTACCTTTTCCACTGATGCATATTGACACTGGGCATAATTTTGATGAATTATACCAATTTAGAGATGAGTTAGTTCAAGAAACTAAAGCTCGATTAATTATTGCCTCAGTTCAAAAATCTATAGATGATGGGAAAGTTATTGAAGAGAAAGGAATTAATTCAAGTAGAAATAAGCTACAAACTACTACTTTATTGGATAGCATAAATGAATACCAATTTGACTGTGCTATGGGGGGAGCAAGAAGAGATGAAGAAAAAGCAAGAGCTAAGGAGCGTTTCTTTTCACATAGAGACGATTTTGGGCAGTGGGATCCAAAAAATCAAAGACCTGAACTATGGAATATATTTAATGGTAAGAAGAATTTTGGAGAACATTTTAGAGCTTTTCCTATAAGCAATTGGACTGAAATGGATATTTGGCAATACATAGTAAAGGAAAACATCAAAATTCCATCTTTATACTTTTCTCACGAAAGAGAATGCTTCATTAGAAATAATGTAGTTATGGCTAAAACAGATTTCATTGAAACTAAGCCAGAAGAAAAAGTACAAAAAATGAGAGTTAGATTTAGAACAATTGGAGATGCCACTTGTACTGGTGCAACAATTTCTGATGCTGATACTTTAGAGACAATTATTAATGAAGTATCTGTTTCTAGAATTACTGAAAGAGGAGGAAGATCAGATGATAAAAGGTCAGAAGCTGCTATGGAAGATAGAAAAAAAGAAGGCTATTTTTAGAAAATGAGCAGTAATTATTTAGATATGGATTTATTACGATTTACAACTGCTGGAAGTGTAGACGACGGAAAAAGTACTTTAATTGGAAGATTACTTTATGATAGTAAATCTATTTTTAAAGATCAGCTGGAAGCAATTGAGAATGCAAGTTCCAAAAAAGGAGAAGAAAAAGTGAATTTAGCTTTACTTACTGATGGTTTGAGGGCTGAAAGAGAACAAGGTATTACAATCGATGTTGCATATAGATATTTTGCTACACCAAAAAGAAAGTTTATAGTTGCTGATACTCCTGGCCACATACAATATACCAGAAATATGGTTACTGGGGCAAGTACGGCCAATCTAGCAATTATTTTAGTAGATGCTAGGAATGGTATCGTTGAGCAAACTAAACGACATTCATTTATTGCATCATTATTAGGAATTCCCCATATTATTTACTGTATCAATAAAATGGATTTAGTGGATTATAATGAAAAAGAATTTATAAAAATTAAAGATGAATTAACAGGGTTTAGTTCTAAACTGACAACCAAAGACATCAGGTTTATTCCAGTTTGTGCCTTAAATGGAGATAATATTGTTAATAGATCTATTAAAATGGAATGGTATGATGGAAGTACACTACTTCATACACTAGAAAATATTCATATTGCATCCGATTACAACCTTATCGACTGCAGGTTTCCAGTTCAAAATGTGATAAGACCTCAAAATAAAGAATTCCATGATTTTAGAGGCTATGCTGGGAGAATTTCAGGTGGAGTATTCAAAAAAGGTGATGAAGTAGTGGTTTTACCTTCGGGATTTTCATCCAAAATTGAATCAATTATAACATATAATAAAGAAATAGAAGAAGCACATGCTCCAATGTCAGTCACTTTAACACTAAGTGATGATTTGGATATAAGTAGAGGTAATATGATTGTTAGAAAAAATAATCAACCAAAAATGCTCAAGGAGATTGAGTTAATGGTTTGTTGGCTAGGTGATAATTCTTTATTACAAAACGGGAAATACACTATTAAACACACATCAAATGAAGTAAGATGTATTATTGCAGAAATACTATACAAAATTGACATTAACACCTTACATAGAAATATGGAAGATTTAAAAATTAATTGCAATGATATTGCACGTATTTCAATAAAAGTTAATCAGCCATTACTAGTAGATAAATACAGTGATAACAGAGTAACGGGAAGTTTGATTATAATTGACGAAAATACCAATAATACAGTTGGTGCAGGGATGATAATTTAGCTGATTCTAAATTTAATAGGCAGGGTGAATCTAGCATTAACAGCAGTTCCTCTTTGTCTCCCAGGTGTCCACTTAGGCATTGATTTCACAACTCTTTTTGCCTCACTATCTAAAGTTTTATGCACTCCTTTCACCACTTTAACATCCTTAATTGTTCCATCTTTCCAGACAACAAACTGCACAAATACTTTTCCTTGAATACCATTTTCTTTAGCCATTTCTGGATATTGAATATTTTTTCCTAAAAATTCATACAACTTAGCCATTCCGCCTATAAATTCTGGATTTTCTTCTACTACATCAAATATTTGTTCAACAACTGGTTCTGGCTCTTCTTCAACTTCAATTACAATATCAATATCTGCTTCTTGATCTATAATTATAACATTAGTTTCTTCTCTTTCATCTTCTTCTTCCAAAACCTCAACCTCTTCAGGTGGAGCAGGTGGCGGTGGTGGTGGTGGTGGTGGTGGTGGTGTATTTGGATTGATTTCTACTACTTCTTCGTCTTCAAGAGCAGTTAAGGAAGATTCAATACTAGCACCAGCTAAGTCAATTTTTCTATATTCCACAAGGCAAAGAATGAATGCAGTTACCAAAACCAAACCAGAAAGTACATAGACTGTCCTTGATTTAATATCTTCGGCATCTACATCGGAATTTTTTTTAGGCTTCATATTATTTGATAAAATTAACTAATTAAATGAAATGTTCAAAAATCATACCAAAATGAAACTAATTTATAGTATTTTGATAATCTTCAGAGGAGAGCAAATCGTCAAGTTCTGAAAGGTCACTAACCTTCATTTTAATCATCCAACCTTCGTTATAGGGGTCTTCATTTACTTTTTCTGGATTGGTTTCTAAAGACTCATTAAATTCTAATACTTCCCCAGACAAAGGCATAAAAAGATCTGACACTGTTTTCACTGCTTCAACAGTCCCAAAAACTTCTTCTTTTTCTAGTGTTTCATCTAAGGTATCTACTTCTACATAAACGATATCACCAAGTTCACCTTGAGCAAAGTCAGTAATACCAATAATAGCAATATCATCTTCGATTTTCACCCACTCGTGATCTTTAGTATATTTTAAGTCTTTAGGAACATTCATAGTAAATAATTTTCAGGCAAATTAACAAAAAAAATATTATCTAAGCTGAAATCTAAGAGCAAAACCAGCATTGGTATTTGCCGTAGGGAAAGATGTTGAAACAAATGGAGTATTCACCCTTCTATCAAAATATATTCTAAGCATTAGTTGTTTAGTTAAATTATAATCTCCAGAAAATTGAATGCTTACAGCACGTTGACCAGCAGTTGCTTGATTTTGATTCTCAATAATTTTTCTGGTTATGGTCTTATTGTCTCTAACCGAAACATCTAATCTCATCCTTAAATCACTTGGGTCAAGAGTTTTTCCAGCAATTTTTAAAGGAAGAGATAATTTTCTCCATGTATATCCTGAACCAAACTTTATTTCACTTCCCTTGATTTCTGTTATTTGATTGTTGGCTAAACTTAAAGAAATGTTTCTATCTTTTTTAATTTCTAATTTAACTGACATATTGTTGGCAAGTGTTAAATCAACACCTAATAAAGGAGCAAACTGTTCCAATATATTCATAGTCATAATTTGTTTCTGTGAAATGAAGTTTCCTGCAATATCTGTTTCTTGAGCATTTCCATTAGCATCCCAATTTCCACTTAAATTAGTTGTGTAATTTCCCAATGAAAAATTTGATCTATAAGCATGGGTAAAAGATAGTTTCTTAATATATTTTCTTAAAGATTTTATTTTACCAATTCCATCAAAAGTAATTCGCCAATTTGGTAAAGGAATTCTTTGTTTTAAAGGGTTAATATTATTTAACGTTGGTGTCTCTCCCAGATAAGCACACATAAAAGCCCCAATAATTACATCCTGTTGAGTACTATCATAACCTGTATAATATCCTGTATTCTCTAAATTATTATTTGCATTAGGATTTGATTGGGACATTAAACTTGAAATACTCTGACGATAGGAAAGTAAATTTTCCCATATTTGATTTGTAAGGGTAGTATCATTCATTTTATCAGCTTTAAAAGCTGTATTCCAAGAGATAATTGAAGTACTGAAAGACCCATTAAATTGATTATTTAAAAGAGCAAAAGATCTATCATCATCTAACCCAAGATTTGAAGTTCTATTTTCCATTAAATTCCTATCTGCTGAAAGATCAATTCTTAAGCTCTTAATGGGCTTTATAGAAGCTTTAAAAGTCATGTTTTCAGTATGATTAACAATATATTGAGTACTTATATATTGAAAGTTATTAGTATCAACTAACCAATTATTTTCTGCAGCATGATTAGCAAAAACAAAATTTGTTTTATTACCTAACATGTCTCTTTCCTGATATCCACCAGAAATAAAATCCATTCCAGGAGCTAACCAATTGTCATCCATCCCCATTAAATTTGTGCTGTTTGCATAACCAGGTAGCATAATACCATCATTTGTGTTAAAAGTTGCATTCACACTTTTCACAGACATTAAAAGCCTAGCAAATTGATCCAATATTTTAATTTCACTTTCTGCTTTTTTCTTCTTTACAATTTCTGATTTTTCGGGGTTAGGATTGTTCTTTTTCCCTCCCTTGGTCGTATTACTTCTTGCTCTTGAAATTCGAGAGTTTCCATACTTTTTATTTACTTTTTTTAAATATGGTACTTTGTTGTAAAGCGCTATGAAATTTAATTTCCCTGACCATGCTATAACTCGAGAGTTCTGGACTATATTTCCAACCGATAAAGTATCATTATCGAGTGCTAATGGAGCGCGAGTCCAATCAAAATTTCCAGTATATCTTGTTGTTAATGAAATCCAATCTGTTAATGGAAAGTTTTTTAATGGCCATTTGAAAGAAACATTTCCAACATGATTATAATTCATGTTTTCTCCAAATGTTTTTAAACTATTATTGATGACTTCTTGATCCAATTCGTCTTCATATCCAAAAATCCCGTAATCTATTTTTCCAGGGGTTTCTCTAACAAAAGCACCATTAGTAGCCTGTAAATCAAATTTTAAATTTTTAGTTACATCATATTTAAAATCATAATTTCTATCCCAATTAAATTGTTTACCATACTGAGGAACCTCAAAATTTTCACCTCCTGGAAAATTATACCTAGTTGAAAAAATATTATAAGTTCGATTCATATTTGAGCGTATAGCTATTTGCTTTGGAAGTAAATAGACGTTAAAGTCTCTTATTAGCCTAAACCATTTAGATTTTCTTAAAAAAGAATTTTTCTTGAATGGCTCGAAAGGCTTAACCTTACTGTTATATAAATAATTAACAGATCCTAGATAATTTCTTTGTAAATCTTGTCTGGTATTAATATCTCTGTGGGATAACTCTGTAAACGAATAATTAAAACTAAAGTTGGATATATCCCATGGTAAAGCAATTTGTTGATTGGATTTCTTTTTCTTTTTTGGAACTATTTTTTCAGTCGCTTCTTCCTTTTCGCTAATTTCTTCTTTTGGTGAATCTTTTTTACCATTTACTTTTTTATTATTCTCTTTTTTAGAGGTCTTAATTTTCTTTTTACCATCAAATTTTATGTTGGTGAAATTAATAGATTTTCTCTCTGTTAAATCTATTCCATTATAAAATCTATCATTCCATAAGTTTTCTGCTTCATTAGGGCTTTTTTCAAATAATAAATCTGGACTTAAAGGATCATATAATGGTTTGATAACATTTCTCGAATAGCCAACATACATGGGTAGATTTATCCCTGATTGATCTCCAAAAAATTTATCTAAATTTATTGTGCTTGAAGCATCAAACCCGTAGATAAATTCTTGTTGTCTTTCACTAACTCTTTTTTCTATACTACCAAACCCAGGTGTTGAATAGTTTCCAGAAACTGCTAAATCGGCAAAGTCAGCAAGATTGGCTGTCATTCTTCCAATAGCTGCCCAACCCCCATTTTCATTAAAATCACTTAATCTTAACTCATTAACCCATATTTCCAAACATTTTTCTAATCCATCGTCTGGCTGCCATTGATTATTAGGGTCGTTACTTTTAGGATTTCTAACTCCAATCATAATCGTTTTTAAACCTTGTAAATTGGGGTTCCCAACAACGGTTATATTTGAACTAGGATTGTCAGGGTCGAATCTTGAATATCTATCAAAGTTGCTAAATTCTGAAGCATTTCTATTCTTTTTTAGCTCCTTTAAATGATTTAAATTAATTGTTAAATTATTCTCCTGCGGCCATACTGAACTTGCTGAATTATTTCCCCATGGAGAAATTTTAACTGGCATTTCGTACTCATAATAATTTGAAACAAAATCTGTTCCAAGTCTAACAAAAACAGTTGCTTCATTATCATTTATAGGTTCAGAACCCGCATTGGATTCTCCATGAACAAACATTTGAATTTTATTGTAATTTCTAATATCTAAATTGACGTTTCTATAAATAGCTCTTGAATCTCCATCTTTCAATCCACAAACATCTAATACTAAACTTTGTTCATTTTGCTGAGCCAAATTAGCTGTTTGGTAATTTGTTTCTCTTATAATACCTTCTGGTAAGACATAGTTTATGGGGTCTCTAGTTCCGTTATCTTCTAAATTTACTGCACTCACATTGAAAAAAGTATTGGCCTCTTCATTTTGAATATACTCTCCGTCAGCCAATAAACTGCCTAAATATCTTCTCCACTCTCCCCTTATTAGTTCTAGTCGAGCAAATCTTAGCGTTACATTCTCACTCCATCCATGTAAAAACATTCTTATAAAACGAATGGACCTAAAATCTTGTATATCATTTATTCTTTTAGAAAATGAAGTTACTGGAACCCTAAATTGATACCAATAAACTTCTTTTTGTGTTTCTGGATCTATGTAAAGTACTTTGTCGGTAATAAAGTTTTTACCTACTTCCATTTTATTGGGCTTAAAATCTATCTTATATTGAAAATAACTCTCTGACTCGCTTAAATTATTATCTAAATTAATATCCTCTACATTGGGTAATGTGGAGGCAGAAGTTGGGTAACGATCAGCATTCATAGTATCTGACATTTCCGAAGTTGGAGAATTCCCATCGGGATTGTTATAGTTTTTATACCTGTCTCTTATACTTAGCTGATCCGTATCATAATCATCATCTCTGTAATAATTAAAATTATCTGCTGATGGGTCATTTATGATTTTTGAAATGATGTTAGGGTCTGAAATATGATTTTGAATTTTCGAAATATAATTATTAAAAAAGGCTAGTTCTTGATTGTCAGAAAGTCCATCAAACCCAATATCTTGAAATTGTCTAGAAGATAAATTATTATTAAAAGCGTTAACAACAACTTGAGTATTAGGGACTACTCCCCAAGAAGTATATTCTAATTCATTAGAGTAAGCATCATAATCACCATCAGGTGGTAAGCCATTCTCAAATGATTTTCTGCCATCTCTTAATAAATCTTCAGAAACATTTCCAAGGTTAAAATAAAACTCTCCTCCAGAACTATTTTCTGAATCTTCGTTAAAAGGATCCATAATCCAAAACTGGATAAACTCAATATTTGCTGCTTCAAAATCGTTAGTGGTTAAGGTTCTCATAATTCCACCCCATCTAGTCTCTGGATCATTTAAGTTTCCACTTGTTTGGTTTAATCCAGCGCTGTAATTTCCAGGTTCTACATCAAAATTATAAGGACCTCTTTCTTTAGGGTAGTAGGAAATATCAAAAACAGGAATATTAGTTAACTGCCCAGTTCCAAGTTGTTTGTTAGGAAAAACTTCATCTACTAACACTTGTCTCATCAAGTGATTTTCTTGTAAAGCAGACCCTTTAATATGGTTGGGTGTTAAAGAGGAGGTTCTACTATGAAATAATGGGTCAATAACGTACCAAGAAAATTTCGCCCTATTTTTTCCATAATTAATGTCATTATATAGAGAAGCTTCGGGAAAAAGATTAGGCTGTCCCTGAGGAACTGAGGCTAGTACCCAATTATTTATTGTTCTAATATCTATTGCACTCTGACTACCTTCAAAGTCATCAATATAAGAAGATCCATTTTCTTGTGTAATATCTATCGCTTTATTATGACCAGGTATTAAAGCTGCTACTTCACCCGAAAAGTTTACCATCGATTTTTCCTTAGTCTCAATAAAAGGAAGCATATCTACCCACTTTGTTAAAATAGGGACTTCTTTTTTAAAGCCACCATCAAGGCCGAGCATAGTATTGGAAATGGGTTCATCACCAGCATTAACTTTTGGGGTAAGTGGTCTTTCCTTTAATTTTAAAATCGTTGCTCCAATATTTGCATCTTTATTTATTTTATAATCTAAATGTGTCCCCAACAAAGTTTTCATTTGAACGCTGAATAAGGAATTACTCTCCAAAGAAATTTTAATTGGAGTCCCTGAGCTAAGTATACCGTCATCTAAAATTTTAACCCTACCTAAATTATAATCTACCATATATTGTATTCCTTCTGTTAAAATTTGCCCACCAGCAGTTACCACAACAGATCCTTGGGGAATATTCATAGAATTAAGGGAAATTTCAGAACTTACTGAAGATTGATAAGTTCCTTTAATTTTGAATCTGTTAATTTCTGGTAATTGTTGAGCAGCTGTTTTTGTGCTATCGTATAATTGTGTAAAGGCTACTTTTTCAATGATAGTTGGTGATATTCCCTGAGCCAGCATTTTTTGTTCCAGGGTTTTTCCAAATGGTTCTATTGTTGTAAAATATAGCCGCCCATTTCGAGGATTTATTGTTCCACCATTTGCAATTTTTCCTTGAACCGAAGAGATAGGGACAAAATCAAATAATCCGTCCTGATAAAGCTGCTGCTGCTGATTTAATCTATCTAAATCAAGTAATTGAATTAATAATTTATCGTCAACACCAGCCTTTGGGATATAATTAATATCTATTGAAGTTGATGGATTATTATACCAAATATCTAGCCTAAAATTATTAGGATCAACCTGGTAAGCTCCTAATGAATAAACATTTTTCATCATTAAATCCCATAATTTTTTCTTAGGATTTCGTACAGTAGATTTTAATAATTTTAGAAAAAGTGCACTTTGACCAGCTACCCCATCGGTAGAAAGTTCTCCAACTTGATAAGTCTTTCCAGCATAAGAGTATTGGTAAGAAACTCCTAAAACTTGATCATTATTTAAAGATTGATTTAGAGAAATAAATCCTAAAACTGAATTATAAGTAAATTCGTTGGAATTAAGCATTCTAGCATTTTCAACTTTTTCAAACTCTATTCCTTGTTCCATGTTATAATTAGGTCCTGAAAGTTCATTACTTGCATTTACATAATTTCTAACATTAGAATTTGACTTAATATTATTATATAATCCGTTGTGATTATTATCTGGGACTGTATATCCTCCAGAAACCCATAAAGGATTTTCAAGCTGTGAAATCCTTGGCTCTCCTAAATCAGTAAAACACAATATATTTCGAGTATTTTGAATAGTATTGTTTCTATTAGTTACCCAAACTTCTATTCTTTGAATTTGAATTCCAGATGTTATCATAGGTAGGGTTTTCATAGATTGGTCATAACTATCTCTATAATAGAAACTCAAGAAAAAATGACGATTTTCTTCATAGTTATCTGCATTAATTTCAAATTCATTAAGTTGAGCTCCACCTGATACTTCAATTTCTTTTTTCTGACCTTTTTGTTGAGATAATACAGTGGTAGCTGTTAATTTTCCAAATTTTAATTCAGATTTAATACCGAACAAACTTTGACTACCAGAAATCAAGGTGCTATTTAAAGGTAAAGTGACATTTCCAGCTTCTAACTTTTGAAGAATGTCATCTTCCTTTCCAGAATAGTCTAAATTTAATTGATTGTCAAAATCAAAAGTTGCTTCAGTATTGTAATTAAACCCTAAATCCATTAAGTCCCCGATTTTTCCAGTTAAATTCATTTGAATTTTTTGATCAAAATCAAAAGTGGTTACCTTTCTATTCCTTTCTGGTAGGACAGGGTTGTCGGTTCTTGAAGAATTGAGACCAAAACTAAGTTCTGCAGATCCTTGAGGTCTTATTTCAACAAAATCACTACCAAAAATTTTCTTTAATGGAGGTTCATTAATCTTAATTTCATCCTCAATGTTTTTATACTTATAATCCGAAATATCGTCTAGATTTTTTTTCCAAAAATCTGACATTGACTTTTGGTGCTGTATTTTTAAATACTCATCCAAAGAAACCTCACTAGATGGTCTAAAACTTAAAGAATCTCCAAGGAGAGAATTATAAATATATTGTCCTGTATTAGGATCGTACTGCACATTATTCTGAATATTTAAAGGAAGATTAAAATCTATTATACCTAAAGAGAAATTGGTAGGATCTAATGGGTCATTAATTGGGAAAATTAAATTAACCTCAGGAGAGTCTAAAGCAATTTTTGGAGCAACAGGATTTTGTTTTGCTTTAATCTTAAGCCCTAAAAGAGTGATTATAACAATTAGAAAAACTATTTTACTTGAAATAAAATTATTTCGCAACTTAGTGTTTTAAACAGCTTTAAGTGTTTGTTTTATGAGCTCTTCAACAGAGGATATTTTATTATTCTTTAATATCTCATCTATCGTATTCGAAGCTTTCTTTTTATCAATACCTAAAACTACCAATGCAGATAACGCTTCATTTTTATAGGTATTGCCCTCGGAAGATAAAAAGTCATTTTGAGATTCTATTTTATCTAGTTTCCCTTTTAAATCAACAATTATTCTTTGAGCCGATTTTAGACCAATTCCTTTTACACTTTTAAAAGTATTTACATCGCTTTGATCTACTGCAGCAACCACTTCAGAAGGTTTCATAGAAGATAGTATCATTAATGCAGTACTCGCACCAACACCTGAAACATTGATTAACTCTCTAAACATTAACCTTTCTTCTTCATCTGAAAATCCAAATAAAATATGAGCATCCTCTCTCACGATTAAATGACTATATAATCTTAGTTTACCTTTCGATGGTAGTTGGTCGTAAGTATTTAATGATATATTTAAAATATACCCAACACCATTTACATCAATTATGACTGATGTTGGTGACTTCGATTCTAGAATTCCTTCAATGTGTGCAATCATAATACTTATTTTCGGTTTTGGACATCAACAACACCAAGCGTAATCATATTTAAAATTTCTCTTACTGAAGAGCCTATTTGAAGTACATGAACAGGCTTTTTCATACCTAACAATATAGGTCCGATTGCTTCTTGTTGACTCATTTCTTTAACTAATTTGTAGGCAATATTTCCTGAACTTAGATTGGGGAAAATTAAAGTATTAGCACTATTTCCAGACAACATTGAAAAAGGAAAAAAATCGTTAATTAACTCTTTATTAACAGCGAAATTTGCCTGTAATTCACCATCCACAACTAATCCAGGATGTTTATCGTGAAGTATTTTAGTAGCCTCTCTCATTTTAATAGCATCTTCACCCTCGTTAGATCCAAAATTTGAATAGCTCAAAAGTGCAATTTTTGGATTAATTTTATATTGTTTAACGGTCTTAGCTACAAGAAGTGTTATATCTACTATTTCTTGAACTGTTGGATTAATATTTACAGTTGTATCTGCAAAAAACATAGGACCGTCCTTGCTTATTAAAATATACATTCCAGCAATTTTATTTAATCCGTCCTCGACACCTATAACTCTTAAAGCAGGTCTTATAGAATCCTTATAACTTCTAGTAAGTCCAGAAATCATAACATCTGCCATTCCAGTTTCTACCATTGCCGCAGCAAAATAATTTCTTTCCCGCATCAATTTTTTAGCTTCATAAAAAGTTAACCCTCTTCTTTTTCTTTTTTCGTGAAGAATTTCAGCAAATACTTCTCTATGTTTAAGTTCACTTTCGTTCCTAGGATCTATAATTTCGCAATTAGATAAATCTAAGTTATACTCATCAATAATTTTTTGAATTTTCTGTCTTTTACCTAAAAGAACTGGTATTGCAATACCCTCCTCTAAAGCCATTTCTGCAGCTTTTAATATTTTGTAATTATCTGCTTCAGCAAATACAACTTTTTTAGGATTTCTTTTTGCTTTATCAGTAAGGTTTCTAATTAACTTATTATTAAGTCCTAATCTTTCCATTAGTTCTAACTCGTACTTTTTCCAATCTTTAACAGGTTTTTTGGCGACCCCTGATTCCATTGCTGCCTTTGCAACTGCAGGAGCTACCCAATAAATTAGTCTTGGATCTAAAGGCTTAGGAATAATTTGTGTTCGGCCAAAAGAAATACTCTTAGCTTCATATGCTTCATTAACAACATCAGGAACTGGTTCTTTAGCTAAAAGTGCAATGGCTTTTACTGCAGCTAACTTCATTTCTTCATTAATTTTAGTAGCTCTCACATCTAATGCTCCGCGAAAAATATATGGAAATCCTAGTACATTATTTACCTGATTAGGATGATCAGATCTTCCAGTCGCCATAATAACATCCTCTCTAGTTTTTAATGCTAAATCATATTCTATTTCTGGATTTGGATTGGCTAAAGCAAAAACTATTGGATTCTTAGCCATGCTTTTAATCATTTGCTCATTTACTACACCTCCTTTAGAAAGCCCTAAGAAAACATCTGCTTTTTTAAATGCTTCTTCAAGAGAAAAGCTGGGTCCCTTTTGCATAAAAAACTTTTTATTTTCATCCAAAGAATTATTTCTTGATTCGTGTATTAATCCTTTAGAATCAAACATGTAAATATTTTCCTTTTTCACTCCTAAAGAAATATATAACTTTATACATGATTGTGCAGAGGCTCCAGCTCCACTAACCACTATTTTAACTTTTTCGATTTTTTTCTTGGCAATTTCTAATGCGTTAATCAATGCTGCAGATGAAATAATAGCAGTTCCATGCTGGTCATCATGCATAATTGGAATATCTAATTCGTCCTTTAATCGTTTTTCAATTATAAAGGCTTCAGGAGCTTTAATATCTTCTAAATTTATGCCACCAAATGTTGGAGATATTGCTTTTACAGTTGAAATAAATTTTTCAATATCTGTTTCATTTACCTCAATGTCAAAAACATCTATATCTGCAAATATTTTAAACAGTAAGCCCTTTCCTTCCATAACAGGTTTGGAAGCTTCTGGTCCGATATCACCTAGTCCTAAAACTGCTGTTCCATTGGAAATAACTGCAACTAAGTTTCCCTTCGCTGTATATTTATAAACATTATCTATATTTTTATTTATAGCTAAGCATGGTTCTGCAACTCCAGGAGAATAAGCTAAAGAAAGATCTCTTTGAGAGGTATATGGTTTGGTTGGAACAACCTCTATTTTACCTTTTCTACCAGAACTATGGTAATCTAAAGCATCTTTTTTTAATAGTTTTTCTGACATAAATCAAATATGATTAGCTAATGTAAACATCTGTTAATAATACTTTACATAAATAGAAGCTAAATGTGTAACAAATAAATGTTAATGAATAGATATGCTAGATATTATATTAATAGGATCATTGTTGACCTGTAAAGAATTTCAAAAATTTACAATTCTTCTAATTATAAAAATATTAGGTTTCTAATAATGTCTATTGTATAATTAGTTTGCTCTTTTTGATGATAGAGTTATTATCTAAAATTGTGTAAGAATATATACCTGATTTTATGTTCGATATGTCAATTTTATTTGCCAAACCAATTAATGAATAATTCAATACTTCTTTACCGTTAATATTGTAGATTTTAAAAATTAAGCTTTTATTAGGTGTATTAGCTAAGTCTATATTTAAAGTAGATGATGATGGATTTGGGTAAACTGAAATATTTATTTTATCTAATTCTGAAATATTTACAGTATTAATAATATTTACGTCTATTGAATCAATAGGATTGTCACTTAAGTCAAGTATATAATATCTTATTAGTACATCGCCTCCATTAAAAAAATAAAAAGTTCCTTTCATTAAACACGAATCACCCGGTTGTAAAGGATTTGGAGCCGGTGTAGTCCAGTCATTCCCAAAGCATGAATAACATAGGTTATTATCGCAAAATTGATCATTAAAAAGGGTGTCATTTGAACTAAGAATAACTCTTCTAAACTTTATATCTTGGGGAGAAGAACTGTTATTTTGACAATGCAAATACACATCAAAACCTGCATAATCTTTTGTAATCGTTATTGTTTGACCATTATAAGTTACACCAGGATTATCGTCCCATAAAATATCAATTTGTCCAAAGGATGATAGCGTAGTTAATAATATTGCAAAAATTGTAAAATGCCTCATATTTATAATTTTAATCAAATATAATTAATTTAATAGTCTAAAACATAACAAGTACTACCTATATATTAATAGTTATATTATTATTATATTCACAACGTTATATGCTACTACATAAGTAATTATTATAAATTATTACTTGAAATTCATCTTATGAAAAAAATATTATTCTTGTTTTCCTTTAGTTTATTTACTCTATTAAGTTATAGTCAGTTACCCAATATTAATTTAAAAGATGTGAATGGTAATACCAAGAATTTATCTAAATTTTCTAATAATGGTAACCCTATTATTATAAGTTTTTGGGCAACTTGGTGTAAACCATGTAAAGCAGAACTCAACACTATCGCTGAACAGTACGATGATTGGATTGATGAAACTGGTGTAAAGTTAATTGCAATTTCCATTGATGATGCTAGGTCTAGCACAAGAGTTGAGCCTTACATCAATGCACAAGGATGGGAGTATATGGTGCTATTAGATCCGAATGGTGATTATAAAAGAGCAATGAATGTAAATAATGTTCCTCATACATTTTTAGTTAATGGAGATGGTAAAATAGTTTGGAATCATAATAATTATTCACCAGGTGACGAAGACGAGCTCTATGAAGAACTCATTAAAATTTCAAAATGAGATTAAGGTATAGAACTTTAATCCCTTTAATTATTTTTTTTATTCTTAAAGTTAATGGTCAAGATTCTAAATCGCCAGGGATAATCTCTGGGAATATCCAGACTATTGGTCAATATTATCAAGAAGATACTATTATTAATGCTGCTTTACCGGAACATCTTTACGGCTTTAATGGATTTGCTAATATTAATTATCAAAGAGGTGATTTTAGAGCTGGAATTAGGTATGAAAGTTATTTAAACACATTAGAAGGTTATCCCACATCATTTTCTGGAACTGGAATTGGATACAGATATTTATCATGGAACAACGATAATGTTGGAGTTACAATAGGTAATTTTTATGACCAATTTGGGAGCGGAATGATTTTTAGATCATATGAAGAAAGACAATTAGGTATTGACAACTCATTAGATGGTATTCGTCTAACATATAAACCAATTAACGGAGTTTACCTAAAAGGCATGGTCGGGAAGCAAAGACATGTTTTTATGGACGGGTTAGTGAACGGAAATGGTATAATTAGAGCTTTTGATAGCGAACTTAACTTTAATGAATTACTAGATTCGGCTAACTCATGGAAATTTAAAGCTACCCTTGGAGGAAGTTTTGTGAGTAAGTTTAATACTGATAATAATACTAGTTTTTTTGATTTACCAAAAAACGTTGGAGCATCTTCTATCAGATTAAATTTAAGATATAATAAAATTCGTTTTAGCGGGGAATATGTTCATAAAATTAATGATCCTTACCCTGACAATCAAGATAATAGATTTAATTATATTTATAAAAATGGAGAAGGAGTTTTACTTAATCTAGGATATTCAACAAAAGGATTTGCAATAGATTTTTCTGCTAAACATATGGACAATATGCTTTGGCGTTCAACAAATATAAATGTAGGTCCTACAGATTTATTAATTGGATATTTACCAGCACTAACCAAACAGCACACTTATAATCTCGCAGCAACGCTTTATCCTTATGCAACTAATTTTTATGGAGAAATTGCCTATCAGTTAGATGTTCTTTATAAAATTCCTAAAAAATCTTTATTGGGTGGAAAATATGGTACTTCAGTTGCATTAAACTTTGCTACTGCATATGTTCCAGAAAGGAATTTTATTGATGATATGGAGACCTCTAGAAATAGCTATTCCACTTCACTTTTTTCTCGATCTGACAGTATATTACTTCAGGATTTTAATGTGGAGATTAAAAGAAAAATTAATAAAAAACTAAAACTAAGTCTTAACTATTTTAATTTCATTTTTAATGACGATGCTGTTAAAGTAGCTAACTACTACAAAATGATTTATGCACAAATAGCTGTTTTAGATTTAACTTATAAAATTAACAGACACCATTCATTAAGATTTGAGACACAAGCAATGTGGACCAACGAAGACAAAGGGGATTGGTTATTTGGTCAAGTTGAATATACCTTTAGTCCTCACTGGTATATAGCAGTTCTTGATCAATATAACTCAGGAAATGAAGATCTTAAAAAGAGGGTTCATTATGGCTTAATTTCAGCTGGATATATTAATGGATCACATCGATTTTCTTTTCAGTATGGTAAACAAAGAGCCGGTGTGTTTTGTGTTGGGGGAGTATGTAGAGCTGTTCCTGCTTCAAATGGATTAACTTTTTCTTTCACTTCAAGTTTTTAATATGAAAAAATATTTTAAATATTTATTGGTTATATGTATATTTTCTTGTGATAAAATAGAAAGTCCATTACCAGAAGAATATGGTAAATTTGATTGGTCATTATATCCCGGAGATCCTGTTGATTACAATTATGACTTGGTAAATCTTGAAAACAATTGGGGTCCTAATAACAATCCTAAAAGTATTCTATTAGAAGATTATACTGGACATAAATGCACCAACTGTCCCTCAGCTGCTCAAATTGCTAAAGATTTAGAAGACGATAGTAGTAAAAATGTAATTGTTGCTTCAGTTCACGCAAGTCAAGACGGTGCTTTCCAAGGAACAGATAATATATTTATAAATAATTATGAAACTGAGGCTGGAAATGAATATGTTAGAGGTAGCGAAATGCCAGGATTTCTAGGGAATCCTATGGGTACAATTAATAGAAATGATGGTGGATTAACTAATACAGTATGGTATTTTGGAAGTGGTTGGTTAAATGGAGTAAATAATGAAATTAATAGTGCTTTTCCATTAAATATTCAATTACAATATTATTACTTTTCACAAACAAATGGGTTATTTATTCATACAGAGACATCTATTTTAAATGACCTTTCTGGAGAGTATAACCTAGTTATCTACCTAATTAGAGATGATGTAGTTTCTCCACAAAAATTTAACAATGGTGTTATTGATACTAATTATCACCACCATTCTATACTATCAGATAATATAAATGGAACTTGGGGAACACCCATTATTAACGGTGCAGTCATAAAGGATTCTTTAATTTATAATAATTTCACTTACGAGCTGCCTGAACCAAGTATTGATTCTACATACTATATTGAAAACCTTTCTCTTATAAGTTATGTTATTAATAGGGATAATCTAAGAGTAGTACAGGTTATTAAAACTAAACTTAGTAACTAACTTAACCCTCTCATAATTCCTTTGGTAGAGTTTCTTATGAACTCTAATATTACTTCTTTTTCCTCTGAAATTGGAATTTCTAAATCTGCAACTCTTATTGCAGTTGTCATATTACTATTTTGAACATATATAACCCTGTAAATATCTTCGATATTAATTATCTGTTGATCGTTAAACCCTCTTCTTCTTAATCCTATTGTGTTAACTCCTATATAGGAGAGAGGCTCTCTAGCAGCTTTAACATAAGGAGGAACATTTTTTCTAACGAGCGAGCCTCCAGCAATAAATGCATGTTCCCCTACACTAACAAATTGTTGAATTGCTGCAGTGCCTTCAATTATCACCCAGTCGCCTATCATTACATGTCCTGCAAGTTGAACTAAATTAGCAATAACTACATTATCACCTATTGTACAATCATGTGCAACATGTACATAAGACATAAGCAAACAGTTACTCCCAACTTTTGTTGTTTTTTTATCTAAAGTTCCTTTATGAATAGTTACATATTCTCTTATTGTAGTATTATCTCCTATTTCAGTAATTGCATACTCTCCATTATATTTTAAATCTTGTGATTCTGCTGAAATAATAGCACCTGGAAAAATTTTACAATTATTTCCAATTCTAGCACCATTCATAATAACTACGTTAGAAGCTATCCAACAGTTGTCTCCAATAACAACATCTTCATAAATTGTTGCGAATGGTTCAATAATTACATTTTTACCAATTTTAGCTTTTGGATGTATGTTGCTAAGTGTTTGATTTGTCATTTTAGTATAATTAAATGATTTATTAATCTCTATCTTTAACTACTTGAGCTAGCATTTCAGCCTCAATACAGACAACACCATTAACGTAGCCTTTTCCACCCATATGGACTAGTCCCCTTCGAATTGGAGATAATAAATTAAGATCAAAAACAACAGTATCACCTGGAATTACTTTTTTCTTAAACTTAACATTATCAATTTTCATAAAATATGTAGAATATAAATGAGGGTCTTCAACCTTACTTAATGAGAAAATTCCACCTGTTTGTGCCATAGCCTCAATTTGAAGAACACCTGGCATGACAGGGTTACTTGGGAAATGCCCCATGAAATAATTTTCATTCATAGTTACATTTTTAACCCCAATAATCCCATTATCAGTTATCTCCATAATCTTATCAATTAGTAAAAAAGGATATCTATGAGGAAGCATTTTTTCTATTGCAACTATGTCATATAAGGGTTCTTTTGTGAGATCAAATTTTTTGGGAGCTTTTTCTTCTTCTTTCATGGCATTTTTAAGTATTTGGGCAAAAGAGGTGTTTAACTTGTGGCCTGGTTTTTTAGTAATAATATGCCCTTTTATAGGCATTCCAATTAAAGCAAGATCGCCAATTACATCTAGTAATTTATGTCTTGCAGGTTCATTATAAAATTGTAATTCACAGTTATTTAATACACTTCCATTAACCTGAACGTCTGAGTCATCTTTTCCAAGTAAATGAGCAAGCTTTTTAATGTCTTTACTTTTAATTTCTTCCTTATCAACTAAAACAATAGCGTTTTGTAAATCACCTCCTTTAATAAGGTTTGCTTGTGCAAGCTTTTCAAGTTCAGTTAGAAGCACAAAAGTTTTACAAGGCGCAATTTCTTTAGGATAATCTTCTAAATCTCTAATTTCAGCATATTGCGTTCCTAAAACAGGGTTTTGATAGTCTAGAACTACTGATAATATAAAATTGTTAGCAGGAACAAATAAGATTTCTGCTCCTGATTCAACATCAGTATAATGAATAGGTTTTGGAAGGTGAATATATTTTAAAGGTGCGTTTTGATCTATTAATCCAACTTTTTGTATTTCTTCAACAAAAGACTTTGCACTACCGTCTAAAATTGGGACTTCTGGATTATTCATTTTTACCAAAACATTATTTACTCCAAGAGCATAAAGCGCAGACATTATGTGTTCAACTGTAATAATTTTTACGTTATTTTTTTCTATAGTTGTGCTTCTTTGTGTATCTGTTACTAAATCAACATCTGCTGGAATAATTGGAGCCTCCGGCAGATCAATTCTTTGAAATTTTATTCCATGATTTTCTTTAGCAGGTACAATGACCAAAGAAACCTTATTACCGGTATGAAGTCCAACTCCATTGAATTCGATAGACTCTTTTAATGTTTTTTGATTACTCACTACTTAGATTATTCTTTGTTTTCAATTGCATCGATTCAATCTCTAGTTTTAGTTTCGGAAAGTTTTTAAATAGGACATAGCTTCTTTTAAAATTATTAGAATCAAAAGCTGGTGTACCCTGTAAAATAGTATTCTCTTTGAGAACAGATTTAGTAACACCTGTCTGAGCAGCAATTTTAGTTCCTTTAGCAATTTTAATGTGTCCGTTAATTCCAACCTGTCCTCCAATCATAACATTTTTATCAATTTTTGTAGATCCAGCAACTCCAGATTGAGCAGCTATAACAGTATTTTCCCCAACTTCAACATTGTGTGCAATTTGAACTAAATTATCGATTTTAACTCCCTTATTTATAACAGTAGATCCAATTGTAGCTCTATCGATAGTGGAGTTAGCTCCAATTTCAACTTGATCTTTCAGAACAACATTACCAATTTGAGCAACTTTTTTGTATTGATTTTCTTGATTAGGTGCAAAACCGAAACCATCTGATCCAATAACCGCACCAGAATGAATTACACAGTTATTCCCTATCTCACAATTATCATATATTTTAACACCTGGAAATAGAACTGAATTAGCTCCTATAATTGTTGACTTTCCTAAATGGCAATTAGGATGGATTTGAACATGATTCCCTATAATAACGTCTTTTGCTATATAAGAAAAAGCTCCTATAAAAACGTGATTACCAATTTGAGCTGACTTATGAATGAATACAGGTGTTTCGATTCCCTCTGGAGATTTTTCAATACTGTTATAATAATTTAAAAGCTCCGCTAAACTTTCATAGGCATTTTTAACTTTTATTAAAGTTAGAGAACTCGGCAAGGAGTCCTTAGGAATAAAATCAGTATTTACTAATACAACACTTGCTTTAGTATTATATATGAACGATTCATACTTAGAATTGGCTAAAAAAGAAAGAGAATTTTTTTGAGCTTCCTCAATTTTTGAAAATCTATGTAATTCGACATTCTTATCACCTTCTAATTTTCCGTGGACTAGTTTTGCAATTTGTTTAGCAGTGAATTTCATTAATATTTAAAATTAAGAAATAAGATTATAATGTCATCATAAATCAAAATTTTGGTGCAAATAAATAATATTTCTTTACTGATTTAGAAAGTGCACTAATATTTAAATTGTCAGATGCTTTAGTAATATCTTTTAAAGTTCCATCGTTAAATAGAATTTTAATCTTGTCTTTTCTTGGGTCATAAGCATTATTCTCCATTTCTTTTTGGAAGACAAAATACTGCATTTCATTATCATCAAATCCTAATAGTTTTTTATTGATTTTTAAAGCCTTTTCAACTTCTTCATTTGAAAATTTACTAGTACTAATTTTTACTTTTAAAAGATTTCTATTAATTAACATTTTACTTAATCTAGATATTACTTTATCATCATTTTCAGTCCAAACTTTTATACAAGTAAGAACATCATAGTCGTCTATCTTTGAAAAGTGATATAAGAACTCTTCTTCAGAAATATTATCTTTTGTTATACTTTTTCCTAAAAAATACTTTAAAGTAGGTACCATAAATAAATTATAATCATTATTTAATAACTCTCTCGCTCGCTCTAGAATTTTTGCCAACAAGAATTCTGCTGAGAGTACCGTTTTGTGAAGATATACTTGCCAATACATAAGCCTTCTTGCTATTATGAATTTTTCTATAGAATAAATGCCTTTTTCTTTTATTACTATTTCATCATTCACCACAGAAAACATTTTAATTATTCTTTGGTTACTCACAACACCTTCAGAAACACCTGTGAAAAAACTATCTCTTTTTAAGTAATCTAATCTATCCATGTCTAATTGTGAAGAAACTAAATCATGTAAAAACCTTTTCGGATATTTATCTTCAAAAATTTCAATAGCTAGTTCTAATTCACCTCTAAATTCATGGTTTAAGGAGTTCATGAAAATTTTAGATATCTGTTCATGGTTGATCCCATTTACAAAACTATTTTCTAAAGCATGAGAAAATGGCCCATGACCAATATCATGAAGTAAAATAGCAAGAATAACAGCCATTTTCTCATCATTACTAATAACAATTCCGTTATCTTTTAATGTCTGAACAGCTTGTCCCATCAAATGAGCAGCCCCAATAGCATGGTGAAATCTAGTATGATGAGCACCAGGATAAACTAAATAGGTTAATCCTAATTGTTTGATTCTACCAAGCCTCTGAAAATAAGGATGATCAACAATATTCAATAAAATTCCTTTATTTAGTGTAATAAATCCGTAAACTGGATCGTTTAATATTTTACTAATTTGAATTCTACTATTCATAAGTTATATTTAAATTAAACAAATCTAATTAAATCAATATAAGTGGCAAGAATACTTTGGGCAGACGACGAAATAGAAAGCTTAAAACCTCATATAATTTTTTTAAAAAATAAAGAGCATGAGGTTGTTGCAGTTAATTCTGGAAATGAAGCAATAGAAGAATTTGAAAAGCAATCATTTGATATAGTTTTTTTAGATGAAAATATGCCTGGAATGAATGGATTAAAAGCTTTAGAAGAAATTAAAATCATAAACCCTACCACTCCTGTCGTTATGATTACTAAAAGTGAGGAAGAAATGATTATGGAAGAAGCTATTGGTAGGCAAATATCTGATTACTTAATTAAGCCTGTAAATCCTCATCAGATTTTAATAGCTATTAAAAAAATATTAGAAAGTAAAAGATTGATTAGTGAATCTAATACTCTTTCCTACCAACAAAACTTTAGAGAAATAAGCACTGAATTAAATAATTCTATGAATTTAGATCAATGGATTGAACTTTTTAAAAAATTAAATTTTTGGGAACTTCAATTGGAACTATCTGATGAAAATATGAGTGAAATATTTAATATGCAAAAAGAAGAAGCTAATCAGTTGTTTAGTAAATATATAGATTACAACTATAATGACTTTATTGATGATAGTAATACCTTGCTTAGTCACAATTTATTGAAAAAAGAACTTTTTCCAAAACTTAAATCAGAAAATTATTTTTTGGTCGTAATTGATAATTTAAGATTTGATCAGTGGTTAATTATTAAGCCTGTAATTGAAGAATTATTTAGCGTAGAAAAAGAGCAGGTTTATTGCAGTATTTTACCAACTACTACACAATATTCAAGAAATGCTTTATTCTCCGGTTTAATGCCATCTGAAATAAAAAATAAGTATCCTCAAAAATGGATAGATGAAGAGACTGACGAAGGAAAAAATTTACATGAAGATTTCTTTCTAATAGAAAATTTAAAAAGAAACTCCATTGAATTAAAATCTTCTTACAACAAAATAACTAATCTAAATAAAGGGAAAAAATTATTGAATAATTTTAATAATCTTCTTCAAAACAACCTGAATACTATAGTATATAACTTTGTAGATACGTTGTCTCATGCTAGAACTGAGATGGATGTTATCAAAGAACTTGCAGAAGACGAATCTGCTTATAGGTCATTGACTTTAAGTTGGTTTAAGCATTCACCACTTTATGAAATGATGAAAAAGATGAGTGAAAACTCATGTAAAGTTTTTTTAACTACAGATCATGGAACCATAAGAGTAAAAAATGCATCAAAAGTGATGGGGCCCAAACAAATAAACAGTAATATGAGATATAAAGTTTCAAAAAATTTATCCTACAATAAAAAGGATGTGATGGAAGCTTTAAATCCAGAGAAAATTTCACTACCCAAAAATTCATTAAGTAGCTCCTATATTTTTGCAAAAGAAAATAACTTTTTTGTATATCCAAACAACTATCATCATTTCGCAAATTTGTATAATGATACATTCCAACATGGAGGTATTTCGTTAGAAGAAATGCTTATTCCATATGTTTTTTTAAATAGTAAATAATTACTTTTCCTGATATCTGAGTGCTAAATCTAAGTAATTATAAATTAAAGATATTTCTTCATCGGAGCATTCTATACAATATTGCTGTGCAACATTTTTCATACTAATAATAGTTATTTCGTTTTGTTTTAAATAAGCATTTATATATGCTGAAATTGACATAAGGATACAATCACTATTGTTATAATTCATTTTTTCTATATTTTCTAGATATTCTTTTGGGTAGTGTAAAAAATAATTAAAAATAGAAGCTTCCAATTGTGATTGATCGTCTTGGTTGATTTTACTACAATACAAAGAAAGAGCATTGAAATAATAAGGCCTCCACAAATCTGAACCGTCATTTAATTTTAGTAATAAAATTTTTAAATAGTCATTATTAAGAGTAGTGTCAATTTGATAGATGAGTTCTAAAGAATGCTTTTCCACTGTTTCTGGTCCACCTAAAATTTCTTTATGATTTAAGCCGTCAATATTGGAATAAATAAATTCATCTTCATTACTGCAGTTTAATAAAACTGGAAATAATAATATTATAAAATTTTTCAATTATTAGAACCTTTATAATTAAAAAGCAGTCTAGTCATACATCCAAAGCAAATCATTGCAAGAAGTAAATGAATTGGTTGAAGCAAATAAGGTAAACTAAAATCTGCTAAAATCTTCCCGACCAATCCTTCTAAAAAAACACATAATATAAAAATATAAACCTCTAAGAGTCTTATTCTTTTGACAAATACAAAAAAACCCAAAATCAAACTAAATAAAACAATAAATAAAGCAATAGTTCTATGGGAAATAAATAATTCAAATTTTTCTAAAATTAATTCATTTCTAGAGCTAGTATCTAGCCAATTATCAACAATCTGACGAACCTGAGTACCAATTATTATTTGAAATAAGAAAAATAGAGTACCTACTAAAGCAATTACTTTTAAAGACTTTGGGATAGTTATAATGGATTTTTCCCAAACAGAAATGATTAAAATTTGCCATCCAATCATAAGGGCTGCAATAACCATATGAACAGTGAGTACCCAGGGGACAATATTGGTAGCCACAACCATAGAACCCCACCAAGCTTGGAAAAATGTTAATACTATTAAACCAAAGGCTAATATGGATTTTAGGACTTTTTTTTGCTTTTGTTTTATAGCTAAAATAAACCCTCCTGCAATAAACAACCCTGCTAAAGCTCCAATTAATCTATTAATATATTCCAACCATGTATTCCAGACATTAAATGGTTGCTCATATAGCAACGATTTATCAGATTCTATAAGAAACGCTTTTTCTTCAAGACCAATATTTTTTAAAAATGCAGTGAATTTTTTAATCTTTTTTTCTCTTACTGATGAATAGTAATATTGGTAATTTTCTGGAAGATCACTTATATTAGTTGGAGGAATATATTGGTCAAAGCATTTAGGCCAATCTGGACAACCCATTCCAGATTCAGTAATTCTAACTATTGAACCTGCTATTACAACAAGGTAAATCATTATTAAGGTTGCCCAATTAAAACGCATTGATTAAGAATTTAAAAAATTTATATTTCTTTTAAGTCCCTCAAATTTGGTTCTTTTGACAGCAGAATTGATGAATAGCTTATTAAAAGCTTCTTCATTAATTTCTTGCCAATCTTTTTTGGTGAAATCTAGCAAATCAAAAGAAGGATTAAATTGTGGTTCACTATGGTTAGTAGCAAATCTATTCCAAGGACAAACTTGTTGGCAAACATCACAACCAAACATCCAATTATCCATTTTTCCTTTAAATTCAATAGGTAAAATCTCATCTTTTAACTCAATTGTTAAATAGGATATGCATTTAGACCCGTCAACTACATATGGTTTAATTATCGCTTCTGTTGGGCAAGCATCAATACATTTTGTACACGTTCCACAATAATCTTTGATTGGTAAATCTGTCTCTAATTCTAAATCTAGAATTAACTCAGCAATAAAGAAGTAAGAGCCTTTTTCTTTGTTTATCAGATTACTATGCTTTCCAATCCAACCCAATCCGCTTTTTTCTGCCCATGCCTTATCCATTACTGGTGCAGAATCTATAAATCCTCTAATAGTTAAATCTCCATAATTTTCAATTATATAGTTTTCTAAACTTTTTAACTTTTTCTTAATTACTTTATGGTAATCTTTTCCAAAAGAATACATAGAAATTTTAGGAGCGTCTTTATCCGTTTGTTTTTGAGGAGTGTAATAATTAAACAAAAATGTAATTACTGTTTTAGCACCAGGAACTAACTTTCTTGGATCTGTTCTTAAATCAAAATAATTTTCCATATAGGACATCTTCCCATGAAAATCATTCTTTAGCCATTGTTCTAACTGTTGGGCTTCTTTCTCTAAAAAGCTAGCTTTAGAAATACCAACATGTGAAAATCCTAAATCAAAAGCTTTATTCTTAATTAAATTTGTTCTTTGAGAGATTGTCAAAATATTTCTTGTTGACCTGGATTATTTTTAATTCTATTAAGATGTTTATAAGCCATATCTGTAACCATTCTTCCCCTTGAAGTTCTAACCATATAACCCTGTTGTACTAAAAAAGGTTCATATACTTCTTCAATAGTCCCGGACTCTTCACCTACTACAGTAGCTAAAGTATTTATACCTACAGGTCCTCCCATATATTTATCTATGATTGCCGTTAAAATTTTATTATCCATTTCATCTAACCCATGCTTATCTACTTGTAATGCTGTTAGTGCCATTTGAGTAATTTCGTTCGTTATAATTCCATCCCCTTTTACTTGAGCATAATCTCTTACCCTTCTTAAAAGAGCATTAGCGATTCTTGGTGTTCCTCTACTTCTTCCAGAAATTTCATTAGCGGCCATATCTTTTAAAGGAATATTTAAAATTCCAGCAGATCTGTTAATTATGGATTTTAAAGTTATTTGGTCATAGTAATGTAATCTACAATTAATTCCAAATCTAGCTCTTAAAGGAGCTGTAAGCAAGCCGCTTCTAGTGGTTGCTCCTATGAGTGTAAATGGATTTAAATCAATTTGAACTGTTCTTGCATTGGGGCCTGTATCTAATACAATATCAATCTTATAATCTTCCATAGCAGAATATAAATATTCCTCAATAACTGGGCTTAATCTATGAATTTCATCAATAAAAAGAACATCACCAGTGTCCAAATTAGTTAATAAACCAGCTAAATCTCCAGGCTTATCAAGTACAGGTCCAGATGATATTTTAATACCAACTTCCATTTCATTTGATATTATTTGAGCAAGAGTTGTTTTACCTAGCCCAGGTGGGCCATGAAGAAGAACATGATCGAGACTTTCCTCTCTCATTTTAGCTGCAGAAACAAAAATTCTCAAATTTTCTACAACTTGAGGCTGACCAGCAAAATCTTCTAAATGCTTTGGTCTTAAAGCAATTTCATAGGTTTTGTCAGTCTGTCCCTGTTCTTCAGATCTAAAATCATATTCCTCAATCATAACTCAAATATAATGATGTATTTGAACGATGTAGAAAGTGATTATAAATTTCTGTAAACTTTAAAGAAAATCTTAAAATTATAGTAGGTAAAGTTAATTTATTAGTAAAAATAGATTTATCATGCCTTGTAAATCTTAAGCCTGAACCAACACCTAAATTAAAAAAATTGAAGCCTAAATAATTTATTATGATAGCAGGTTCGAAAAAGGAATAAGATCCTTTATCAATTTTATTTTCTGAATTAATTGTCTTTATTCTCCCTAAACCAAAATCCAATGTGGCTTCAGCAGAAAAAATTTCGGAAATTGTCCAACTATAAGAGCCAAAAAAATTAGACGAGTTAATTCTAAGTGAAACAGAATCTTGTAAATAAAAATTATTATCTCTTAAGGAACAATAACCAAATCCAATTTTTATGTTCTTATTAATTTTATAAAATGGTTTTATTTCTTGTATTTTAAAACGATGCCCATCGCTAAAAAAATTTTTTATTTCTAAACGAACTCCTATTTCATTAAATTTAATTGGATTTTTGGCTATTTTATTTTCTTGAGAAATTAAAATACAGTTAAATAATATGGCAATTAAAAAGTAAAAAGTCCGCACATCGTGAAGTTACGGACTTTAAGTAAAAAATACTTAATTATAAGACTTAATGCTCTTCTTCATTATCATCTAGCGGAATATTTTGAGGTACAAAATCTTTTTCTTTACCAGGTTTACTGTAATCATAAGGCCATCTGTAAACAGTTGGTATCTCACCAATCCAATTTCCATGAACATGTTCTACTGGAGTAGTCCACTCTAAAGAGTTTGCATTCCATGGATTTTGAGAAGATTTAGGTCCTCTGAAAATACTGTAAAAGAAATTGAAAAAGAAGATAACTTGAGCTACAACTCCAACACTAGCAAAAATAGAAATCAAAATATTTAAGTCTAAAAAATGATCAAACATTGGGAAATTAGTATTCTCGTAATATCTTCTCGGAAGACCGCCCTCACCAAGGAAATGCATCGGAAGAAAAACACCATAACCACAAACAATTGTAATCCAGAAATGAATCATTCCCATTCTCTTATTCATTGCTTTACCGTACATTTTTGGAAACCAATGATAAATACCAGCAAACATTCCTAATATAGCTGTCATTCCCATAACTATATGAAAATGTCCAACAACAAAATAAGTATCATGTTGTGAAATATCTAAAGCGGAATCTGCTAAGATAATTCCAGTAACTCCCCCAGAAATAAAGGTAGAAACTGATCCTATACAAAATAGCATTGCAGGTGTCATTACAACGTTACCTTTCCAAATTGTAGTAATATAGTTAAATGCCTTTACAGCTGAAGGAATGGCAATAAGTAGTGTTGTAAAAGTGAAAACCCCCCCTAGAAATGGATTCATTCCAGTTAAAAACATATGATGTCCCCAAACTATAAAGGAAAGAAATCCGATAGCTAACATAGATCCTATCATTGCTCGGTAACCAAAAATTGGTTTTCTAGCACAAGTTGAAATAATTTCAGATGTCATTCCCAAAGCGGGTAACAAAATAATGTAAACTTCAGGGTGACCTAAAAACCAAAATAAATGTTCATAAAGAATAGGACTTCCTCCTGTAGCATCTAGTGCACCTGAGGATGTTACTATATCACTCATGTAGAAACTAGTTCCAAAACTTCTGTCCATTAAAAGTAAGACAGCAGCTGATAATAAAACAGGAAAAGATAGAACTCCAAGAATAGCGGTAATAAAGAAAGCCCAAATTGTTAATGGAAGTCTAGTCATAGTCATTCCCTTAGTCCTAAGATTCAGAATGGTAACTATATAATTAATACCACCAATAAGAGATGAAGCAATGAAAACTGTCATTGATAATAACCAAAGGGTCATTCCCAAACCAGAGCCTGGTTGAAATTCAGCTAAAACACTTAAGGGAGGATAGACCGTCCAGCCAGCCATCGCAGGGCCAGTTTCAATAAAAAGAGAAGCGGCCATTAGCATACTTGAAAGGAAGAATAACCAATAAGCAACCATATTTAAAAGTCCAGATGCCATATCCCTAGCCCCAACTTGTAAAGGAATGAGAAGATTTGAAAAAGTGCCAGAAAGACCACCAGTCAAAACAAAGAATACCATAATAGTACCATGGAGAGTTACCAATCCTAAATACCAATTACTATCTAAAAGACCGTCAGGTGCAGCGTCGGACCCAAGTATAGCTTCTAAAAGTGGAAATCTTTCATCAGGCCAACCTAGCTTCATCCTGAATAATGCAGATAAAGTTATTCCAATAGCTCCCATGAAAATTGCAGTTAACAAATACTGTTTTGCAATCATCTTATGATCTTGGCTAAAAATATATTTTGTTATAAAACTTTCTTTATGATGATGTGTGTCGTGCGCCATTTAAGTTATTTATTACAAATTTACAATTCAAAGAGATGCCTGTTCTTTTGTCTTACTCCAATTAACCTCTTGCCCAGAAAAGGTTAAACGTTTATTATCTCCATTATTTTCTATCCAGTTATTAAATTCTTCTTGTGTTTCTACAATTACTTTGAGCTGCATATTGGAATGACCTGCACCACATATCTTATTACACATTAAAACATAATCAAATAGAACTCTTTCTTCCTCTTCTCCTATTCTTCTTTTTCTCTCATTATGTATAACATTAATATTTTCCCAGTGTTTTTTAACGTCAGGATCTGCTCTCATTTCTGCAGTAGTAATAGTTGGAGTAAGTGCAAAACTTGTTTCCATTCCAGGTACAGCATTTATTTGCGCTCTAAAATGAGGAAACCAGGGACAATGGATAACATCTTTAGACCTAAACTTAAAAGTATATGGTTGGTTTTTAACTAAATGAATCTCTTGAACTATAATATCATCATCACTAGATTCATATACATTGGCATTATTATTCTTTCTATCAATAGAAGCTTCTATTCTATACTTTCTTCTTTTATTTCTATCCAATTCTTCTTGTAATTTGTCGACTTTAGAGTCGGGTAACAAATACTTACCATCGGCATTTATGTTATTTGATAAAGTAGAATCAATATCATTAACTCTTTGGTCTATTTCAGTATAGGTTTCTGAGATAGTCTTCTGAGTTATTACGCCTAAAGGATTTGTTGCTGAAACCATTTTGTAATCAGCTTTTCCAAGAGTATTATCCTCGCCTGAATATCTTACGATCCATCCAAATTGATAAGCATAAACTTCAACAACTTCCCCTTTTTCCTGATTATACATAATTCTGTTCCAAGTCATTAAACCATAAATGACAATGAATGCCAAAGCAATAGCAGGAACAATAGTCCATATAGCTTCTAATTTATTATTATGAGGATAATATAGAGCAGTTCTTTCTTCACGATAATAATATTTCCAAGAGAAACCAAATAATAATGTGTTTGTAATGAAAAATACCGGAAGAATAATCCACCAATTAAACATTAATAGCTGATCAATATCTTGACCATGTTCAGTAGCTGCAGTATACAAACCAGAATTAGATCCATATTGAGCTATTAGCCAAATAACAAATCCAAAAAATGACAACATAAAAATTAGCATCAGGTTGGCCATTAACATATTTTCACTTCTGGATACTTTTTCCTGAGATTTTTCTCCTCTTACTTTTGCAGCTAGATCATATACCTTCATTAACTGCACAAGTGCAATAAAAAAAAGAGCTACAGTAATAATAATTATAAACTTAATTTCCATAATCTTTTAAAATTAATATTCATGGTGTTTACTTTCTTGAAGAAAGGGATGGTTTTTTTGTAATAATGGTGCTTTTGATATTGCATTAAGTACTGTATAAACAAATATTCCTAAAAACATTAAAAACATTCCTATTTCCAATAGTCCTATTTCCCATTGATCAAATAAAGTACCTGGCATTACCATATTAAATACATCAAACCAGTGCCCAATAAATATCAGTAGTCCAATTACAATCAAAAACCCTGCAGATCGCTTAGTGTCCCTAGACATAAAAAATATCATTGGGAAAAAGAAGTTTACAATAAATGTTCCAAAAAATAGCAAATTATAATTTTCGATTCTTTCAGTAAAATAAATCACCTCTTCTGGTATATTGGAATACCATATTAACATGAATTGGGAAAACCATAAGTAGCTCCAAAGAAAACTTAAGGCGAACATAAATTTACCGACGTCATGAATATGACTTTCATTAACAAATGGTAAGTGTCCTGATTTTCTTAAATATAAGGTTATCATCATTACCATGATCATCCCGCTCAACCAAATTCCAGAGAAAACATACCAGCCAAACAATGTGCTAAACCAATGAGTGTCTATAGACATAATAAAATCCCACGACATTGTTGAAGAAAATACCGCAAAGAAAACCAAAAATAAAGCTCCTCTTCTATACATTTTAAAGTGAGTTTCTGTACCACCTTCCAAATCTTCTTGTCTAGACTTCTTTTTAAACCATCTTAAAAACAATACGAAAGTTGTAAAGTAAGCAACTACTCTAATCCAGAAAAATGGAATATTCAAATAAGCTTTTTTACCATAAATAATTGGATCAAAATGAGGAGAATTAGGGTCTAATAAATCAGAATCCATCCAAGGGTATATGTGATGCAAACCGAAGGAACCTGCTAAAAAGACTACGATTAACACACCCATACCAATAGGCATAGCAGTCATAATTCCTTCAAAAATTCTTAATAGTACGACACCCCAACCTGATTCAGTGGCATAATGTAATGCAAGATAAAATAAGGCTCCTAAGGCAATTCCAAAAAAGAAAAATCCATTTACTAATAAATTTGACCAGAACCTTCTTAACCCAGAATCAAAAAAAGAAACTTCACCACTTTCTATTTTGTCAACCAAAATATCTGCACTGCTTTCATGATGATCTAAAAGTATATTGTTATGTCCTTCTTTATGTTTTATATGAACAGTCCAATTAAACGTTGGGCCATGGTGAGCATGCGAATCTTCAATATCCTGCTTATGACTATCATGAGAAAGATCATGAAAATCTAACTCATATCCACTCATCTTGGATTTTATTAATTCTTTTAGATTATTTTGAGCATCAATATCAGCATGACCATTATATACTAACTCAACAGAATGATCATCTATTTTTTTAGCATAAACAAAATCTTTTTGTTGAAAGAAGCCAATAACCAATAATACTAAACCAACTATTGCAAGGCCAAGGGTAACTTTTTTTGCTTTATCTGAAATTATATAGTTCATTTTTTATTCTTTATTTTCTTCTAGATTTTCAGAAACTAGTGCTTCTAGATTTATATCACCATCAAACTGCAAAGTTCTCACATACATTGACACCTGCCATCTTTCACCTTTATTTAGCTGTGATGCGTGAGGTCCCATTGCGTTTTTTCCATGGGTTATTGTATGAAAAACAGAACCAGGCTTTCTATCCTTTAAAGTATTGTAGGCAGGAGGAGCTGCTGGGTATCCACCAACTGTAATTACTTTTCCATCACCATTACCTTTATCTCCATGACAGTGAGCACAAAATAGGCCGTAAAGTCTTTTACCTTCTGCAATATTTTCTTCCTGGATGGAAGCGTTTGAGTAATACTTTTCAGGAAGTGTAACTTCTTTCCCTGCTCTTATTCTCTCTTCTTCAGATGGGCCATAATAAAAAGGCATATTGATTTCTGATGTTTTCTTATCACTGTTATAAGGAATCGTTCCTTTTGAAGGGATTCTAGCTGAAATAGTATTCTTCAATGAGTCGTTTGTTTTGTCACCCACTAAGCCATAATCAATATAAGCCTCAATGGCTTGAGATCTGAACATATCATCTACATATTCATATCCCGGAGAATCAGTATCTTTAACACACGAGTTAAGTGTTATAAACACTAGTGTTATAAATAAAAATTTAAATAAGGAAATATTTAACTTATTCATAATATATTTTTTTCTTCAATCTCAATAAAACCTGTGTCTTTTATCAACTTAGATAACTCTTTTTCACCAACGTGTATATTATCAGATGTTTTTATTTCCATTACAAACTTGTCGTCAGTTGTTCTTGGATCTGGATTTCTAGGTGGCATTCCTGGTAATGTTTTATTTCTAATTAAGTAAGTGATTGCCATGCCATGTGCGGCACACAAGACGGTAAACTCAAAAAATATGGGAACAAATGATAGCATATTCTCTTTCAAACTAAAATTAGGTTTTCCACCAATATTCATAGGCCAATCAATAATCATCATGTATCTTATTCCTATAATAGCTAGCATGACTCCTGTTAGACCATACATAAAGGCTGTAATAGCTAATCTTGTTGGCTCCACTCCTATAATGGAATCTATTCCGTGTAACGGCATAGGGGAATAAACATCAGAAACTTTAACTTTATTAGCAACCAAATGTTTGGCACCATCCATTAGCTTATCATCATCATCATACATTGCGAATATTACTTTATCTGCCATAACTAGTTTTTAATGAGCTGAATGTTTATCCCAATAACCTTCTCCTTTACCATATCCCTCTTTATAGTTTTTACCTGAGGATTTTAAAATAGTTTTCAATTCTGCTATTGGTAAAACTGGAAAATATCTTGAGAATAACAAGTATAATGTGAAAAATATTCCTAAAGTTCCCATATAAACCCCTATATCAACCCATGTAGGGTGAAAATAAGTCCAAGATGATGGAACATAATCTCTATGCAAAGAAGTTACAATTATTACGAACCTTTCAAACCACATTCCTATATTAATAATTATAGACATAAAGAAAGAAAACATTAAACTAGTACGTAATTTTTTGAACCAAAATAATTGAGGAGATATTACATTACAGGTCATCATTGCCCAATATGACCACCAATATGGTCCTGTAGCTCTGTTTAAAAATGCATAAGATTCATACTCTACTCCAGAATACCACGAAACGAATAATTCAGTTATGTATGCAACACCAACAATAGACCCAGTTACTATGATTACAATATTCATGTATTCAATATGTTTAACGTGTAGGTAAGCTTCTAGGTTGTAAGCTTTTCGTAAAATCAACATTAACGTTTGTACCATAGCAAAACCAGAAAAAACAGCTCCAGAAACAAAATAAGGTGGAAATATTGTAGTATGCCATCCTGGAATTACAGATGTGGCAAAGTCAAAAGAAACTATTGAGTGAACAGAGAAAACTAATGGTGTTGCTAAACCAGCTAGTACAAGAGAAACTTGCTCAAACCTATTCCAAGCTTTTGCATCACCAGTCCATCCAAAACTTAGAACTCTATAAACTCTTTTAAAAATTGGTTTAGTTACTCTATCTCTTATCGTTGCAAAGTCAGGTATTAACCCAATGTACCAAAATACAAGAGAAACAGAAAAATAAGTTGAAATAGCGAATACATCCCATAATAAAGGAGAATTAAAATTAACCCATAAAGAACCAAATTGGTTAGGAAGCGGAAAAACCCAGTATCCAAGCCATAATCTGCCCATATGGATTAACGGAAATAAACCAGCCATCATAACCGCAAATATAGTCATTGCTTCAGCTGCTCGATTGATAGCAAATCTCCATTTTTGTCTGAATAAAAGTAATACTGCAGAAATAAGAGTTCCTGCATGTCCTATGCCTACCCACCAAACAAAATTAGTGATGTCCCAAGCCCAACCTACAGTTTTATTTAAACCCCAAACTCCAACTCCAGTACCCAAAAGATAAACTATACATCCGACACCCCATAAAGCAATTACAATAGAAATCATCATTAGTAGATACCAAGTTTTCGGAGGGTTTGCCTCAATTGGTCTTATCACATCATCAGTAATATCTTTGTAAGATTTATCTCCTAGTATAAGCGGTAATCGTATGTCTGACTCTTTATGCATTTCTATTTAATAAATTAATGATGTTCAGAATGTGATTCTTTTGACACAGCATTCATTGCCACATCATCTTCAATATTTCTAACTTTAAGTTGGTACCAAATGTTTGGCTTAACACCTACTTCTTCTAAAGCTTGATAAGACCTATCAGATCCAGAAACTTTTCTGATTTCTGATTCAGTATCATTCCAATCTCCAAAGGTTATACAATCGTTTGGACAAGCATCACCACAGGCTGGAACGACATCTCCGTCAACTAATTTCCTACTTTCTTTCTTAGCTGTTAATTTAGCTGCTTGGATTCCTTGTACACAAAAGCTACATTTTTCCATTACTCCTCTAGATCTCACAACTACATCGGGATTAAGAACCATCCTTGCCATTAAATCCTGATTTGGGTTAAAGTTTTTAAACTTTCTATAATCTCTGTAGTTAAACCAGTTAAATCTTCTTACTTTATATGGGCAATTATTGGCACAATATCTAGTGCCTATACACCTGTTATAAGTCATCATATTCAAACCCTCGTTGCTATGAGTAGTTGCCGCAACAGGACAAACTGTTTCGCATGGGGCATGATTACAATGCTGACATAACATTGGCATAAAAACTACAGATGGATTATCCTCAGGAACTTCTAATTTTCCATAATCAAAGTCACCTTTTACTTTGTTAGATTCTGCCCATTCTTTTCTGTTATCATCCTCAATAGAAGAAAAATATCTATCCATTCTTAACCAATGCATATCCCTTGATCTTCTTACTTCATCTTTACCTACAACTGGAACATTGTTTTCAGAATGACAAGCTGTTATACATACTCCACAACCGTTACATGAAGATAAATCAATAGACATTCCCCACCTGTGGCCAACATGTTCTACAGGGTGTTCGTCCCAAAGAGAATATTCTGTGGCATTAACCTCTGAGTGACCACCTTCTGCATGACTATGTAATTTAATTTTAGGGTTATATGATTCTTGATTAGATTCATGATTATCTTTCCAAAAATCATACGTAGTTTCTTTTACAATTGAGGTTCTACCCATTATAGTATGGTGGGTTTGAGTACTAGCTAAAGAATATCTTTCTTCTGAAGGGGAAACATCTGCAAAACCGCTGTAATTCAAAAACCCTCTGTTAAAACTACATAATTTAAAAGCATTTTCACCAACTGGAATTAAAGCGCCATTACTGTCTGCTAAATGATTTCCAAATTCATCGCATTGAAATGCAGCTTTTCCAATATCTTCACTATTTGCTCCTCTACCATATCCCATTGAAATTCCTATAGTTCCACTAGTTTGACCTGGTAGAGGGTAAACGGGTAGTTTTATATTAATGTCATTTACATTTAAAGTGGCTACAAATGCTTTATCTTCTTGTCCTAAATGAATTCCATCCCAAGCAGATTTTGAATCCGAAGTATCAATTTTAAATAACTTGTAACAATCCGAAGGAGACATGGTAATGTAGTTATCCCAAACGATTTTTGAGATAGCATCTGGAAGTTCTTGCAGCCACGGGTTTGCAGCATGGTGACCAACACCCAATTCTTTTTGGTAAATAGTGAACTCCCAATCTTTATTATTTTTTTGACTAGAAATATCAACTGGATAATCATTAAAAACTAGAGTTGAGGCCTCAATATTTTCATTTTGGTTAGAAAACCCATTATGAACAGTCCAGTTCCAAAAATCTGTGAAACCAGAATAAGCATTTTGGTCTCCGATATTGTTTTCCTGCCAATATTTTTTAATGAAATCATAGAAAGCTTGACTCTCAGAATTGGATCTTTGAGCAAGTCCAGACCACACTAACAAGGATTCTTGAGATTGTCTCGTATTGTACAAAGGTCTTATTAAGGGTTGTTGTAAAGAATAATGTTCACCGACAGGATTAAAATCGCACCATGATTCTAAATAATTATGATCAGGACAGATGAAATTACATATTGATGCTGTTTCGTCAAGATACTCTGAGAAGGAGACTGATAATTCTAAATTCTTAATTGCACTAATAGTTTTTTCACTTTTAGGTAAAGAATAAACAGGATTTACACCATAAAAAAGTACGCCATCAAGATCACCGTTAATTAACTCATTCTGAAAAGCTTCGACTTCTTCATCATTGGCGTTAAATAAGTTTAATGTATTATTAATATCTATTGTTTTACCGTAATTACCTAAAACGTAATTTATTTTATTAACTAACATTTGGACATTAGGATCATTTGAACCTGCGACTACTAATGAGTTAGCCTTATTTTCAATTAAAGAAGTTATAGCAGCATTTAATTTTTGGTTAGTATCGTCACTGAAAGAAGCTTTGGGTGACTTTCCATTTAATTTATTCAATATAAAAGAGGCAACTAAAATTTCTTCAGATGGTTTAATTTTTCCTCTATAGTCAGAATTAGCACCGGTTAGGGAGAGAACAGATTCAAAATGGTAATGTTTAGACATCCATCCGTTTTCAGGCTTTCTGGCCTTACTGTAGTCAGTAGAGAATTTGGTTGGAAGAAGCCAATTACAAATAAAATCGGAATTTATTGAAACGATTGTTTTAGCCTTTGAAAAATCATAATTAGGAATAAAACTTTTACCAAAAATATTTTTATTAGCTTTTCTTATTCCATAATAAGATTGCGCATCGTATTCCACGTGCTTAATGTCACAACCTGAGTTTGGTTCAACGCTATTGGATGAAGAATATTTTTTAATAAATTGATTGATTACAGCTTTGGTGGACGGGGATATAACGGTATTAGATAAAATTCTTATTTTACCATTTTTAGAAGATATTTTGTTTAGTTTATCGACTAAATTAGAATCAATATTAGACCAAGATTCCGGATTATTATTTAAGATAGGACCATTAATCCTAGAACTGTTATATAGATTTAAAATAGACGTTGAAATTCTTGGAATCAAACCACCTTGGGTGAACCCGTCTTTTTTACCTTTTAACCAAATTGGACGACCTTCTCTAGACTTAACCAATACATTAGCAAAATCATTTCCATCATAGTAGGAACTGGAGTACCAATTAGCAACTCCAGGAGTGATTTCTTCCGGTTTGTTTACATATGGAATAGATTTAATAACTGGTGACTCACAAGATGCTAGTGTGGCTGCAGCTACACTGAATCCCATATATTTTAGAAAATCTCTTCTCCCAGACTTCATATCATCAAGACCATCCGTAGATAAGAACTCATCAACCGGGACATCCTCTCTAAACTCTTTTTTAGAAGATACAGAAAACTCAGGTGTTTGATGCTTCTCATCATAACCTTTCCAATATGTCTTCGTTTTGCTCATAAATTTAAATTATCGGCACTTATTAATAATGACATTTTGCACATTCCCAACCACCTAATTCCTTAACAGTTACCTTATCATCTTCAAAAATTTTATTGTTAACATCAGCCCTTAACTTTAGTCTTTCATGTATCTCTTCATAATAACCAGAACTTGTTAAATCTATTTCCTTTTTATTGTGGCATTCTATACACCAACCCATTGTGAGTAATGGCTTAGTAAGTTGGATAAGTCCCTTTTCCATGCCCTCGTCAGTTTTAGCATAGGCATTTACTTCATCAATTGTAGAAACTCTCCCTAAGGTATAATTTTGAACAGGGCCGTGACATTGCCTACAGTCTATGTTAGCAGTGTTTGTGTGAACATGTTGTGCATGGCTAAAGTATACATGGTCGGGAAGATTATGAGCTTTGTTCCATACAATTGGATCTTCAATTCTATTACCATATTTATCTAAATTGTAAGCTTGCTTATTTTTATTGTACCCAGCTGCTTTATGTAATTTATCAATTTCTTCTGTGCCATACTGTGGACCTTCGTGAACAATAGCATGACAATTCATACATACATTAACCGATGGAATTCCAGCATGCTTAGATTTCTCAGCAGAATGGTGACAATACTTGCACTCTATTCCCATTTTCCCGGCATGTAATTTGTGAGAATATGCAACTGGTTGAGACGGCATGTAATCTTGATAAACCCCTAATTGATATCCTCTACTAAAAAGTTCAACACCAGAAAAAAGAGCAACACCTACAACTAATAATACAGTTACAAACCAATTACGTAAAAACCATTCTTGAATGGAAGTAACAAATGTTCTTGTTGAATCAATTTCTTTTCCTTCTTTTGCTGCGATAGCCGCAGAAAGCTCTCTTCTAACTCCAAAAATTGCAAATAATACAAATACTAATAAAAAAGAAAGAATCCACCACCAATATTCTGATGATTCAGAATCATCAGCATTAGCTTCCCCAGTTCCTCCACCACCAACAACCGCAGCAACTGGTGGGGCATAATTATCTACATAAGTGAAAATAGATTCTACTTCTTCTTTCGACAAATGACCTTGCGGAGTCATAGCGGTTGGGGACCAATCCCAAATAGCTTTTGCCATTTTGGATTTACCACTATTATATAGTTTAGATGGATTTTGAACCCATTCATAAATTAAATCTCCTTCACCATTATCTTGCCATTTTTGTAAAACTCCTTGCATTTTTGGTCCCGTTGCATTTTTAACAGGATTATGACATGAAGCACAATTGGCTTTAAACAGTTTCTCACCGTCTTGAGCATTACTAGAAAACAATATTAGGGTCAGAAGTAAAATGGTGAAAAATCTACCCGAAAACTTGAAGTATTTATATATCATTTAATATTACTTAAATATCACATTTAAAAGCTTCACAAATGTAATAGGTCAATATTATTTAGGCCACATTGTTGTAAGAATTGTCATCAAAATATCTTAATTTAGAACGTTTCTAAATAATTTGTTTCACCTTGAGGGCAAAACGCTAAACAAGTACATAATAAATAGTTCAAATTGTCATATTAGTTTATTAATTTTGTTTTTAATATTGTTAGATGAGAAAAATTTGGATTATCATATTTATAAACTACACATGTTTTTGTTACAGTCAAGAAAATTGGATTTTATATCCTAAAAAAGAAACTCTTGATAGCTTAAAGGTTAAATCAATTTCCAAAGAAGTTAGTACAACAAAAAATTATGCAAATGCTATAGTATTCAATATGGATTCTCCATTAGATTCACTAAAGTCAATTCCTGTTAACTACATTTCTGAACAGGGCAGTTTAATAGAAAACAAAGATTCAAGGATTGAGTCTATTATAAGTCATATATCTAAATATGGTACTTACAAAGGATACACTATTCAAATTTATGTTTCGCAGGAAACTTCTAAAATAAGTGAAATACGTAAAAATTTCATATCAAATTTTCCAGAACAAATATTATTTGATGAATATAAAGCACCAAATATCTTTCTATACTCAGGAAAATTTAAGGACTATAATAAAGCAGAGCTATTTAGAGAAGAACTGAAGAAAGTATTTGAAAATACTCTAATAGTAAGAAAAAAGTTCAAGTATAAAATTGAAAAAAAACTAAATAAGTAATTATTTATCTTTTAAAAATTAATTTTTTTTCTTCTAAAATATTGCCAGAAAATCAGAATTTTCAAAGAATTTAATGAACTCTCTATCTTTTTTAGCTAGTTCTTTTAGAGTAGTATCTTTTTCAAATGCAGACTTTAAATTATCCATTACCATTTCTGTGTTAGAAGTTCTAGCTCCAATAATAGCTTTTAAATAATATGATTTTGCACAATCACAATTTACAGCGTCCAAAGCATCAGATGCAGCATCGTAATGTTCTGCAAGTACATTTGCTAATGCGTAATTATATGATTTTGAATCTCCCATCGATGTGATTGATTCTTCATACTTTCCTTCTTCAATGAGAACTAAACCTAGATTATATTTAGATTCTGTAGTATTTGAAGATTCGAAAAGAGTTTTGATTTCATCTGAAGATTTTCCTGTTTTAATATGCTTTACAGCGCCAATATTATTACTTACTACACCATTATCCGTAATTGAAAGAGCTTTTTCAAAAGCTTGAGTTGATCCATCAATGTCACCCATGGAGTATAATATGTACCCTACGTTATTTAAAATTCTCCAATCGTTAGGGTATAATCTTTGGGCATTGTTATAATTTCTCAACTTGGCATTCATATCTTCTTCATTTAAACAGGCCTGAATAATCTCTTCTAATTGCAATGTGTCTGGATTTGAAGCAACTAATGCTTTTAACTCGTCGTCACTGTAACCAACTTCTTCATAATTAACGGTTATCGTTGACCTTCTTAATTGTGGGAGAACTTCTTTTTCCAGAAAAGAATATGTTTTGGCCATATTTCTAATTTCTTTTTCTCTTTTATTTAAATCAGATGTCATTTGAAGAACTCTTAATATCAATTCTTTATCTTCATGATTTGTTTTGGAAACTTCCGTTTTGAATCCTGCCCAGTCTTCACCTTTAGCAGAAGAATTATAAAATGATTTATCTTTTCCAGCATTAAATTTTATTCTTTTAGATTTTGAAATCATAAATTTCATTGCACTTTCACCTCTGTCCTGAGCTAAATTATTATTTAGGTCAACTTCTCCTTCTGGAGAGGCAAAAGAACTAATTTGTATTGACTTAATATCAATTTTAGAATCTTCATTTGTTGAAGTGGATATAAAACTTATTAATTCTTTTATGTCAGAATCTCTCATTTCTTTAGAAGAGATATTATGCTTGCCCTTAGAAAAATTGATAGTTGCTGATTTAGTTAAAGAATTAGTTCTTTTAAAATTACAGTCTGAAGTCATGATAACATGATCATCTAAATCCACCAACAAAGATGTGGTAATTGTTCCTTCAGCTATTTTAGGGCTGTAAGTTTCTACAGGATCTTTAGTACCCATTTTAAATACAATTCTTACCTTTATTTCTCCCTCAGACATGCTTTTTTGGTACGGTCTAGTACTCGAATATGAAAAAGGAAGACCTTCTGCTGGAACAACCTTTCCATTCCCAGCTGCCTTAGGACCTTGATAAATTTCTGTATCAAATGGTATTTCATTGCCATCAGTACAAAAGAAAATTGGTGTTATTTCAGCTATTCCTTTAGGATTAAGTCCTTTTTCAACAAATTTACCATTGATCTGTAATGTTACTTCACCACCTTTCATATGCAAAGGGTTTTGAGGAACATTATAATCCAACTCTTTAATGGTTGAACAGCTTGAAAAAATTGCAAATAACAAAAATAATATTGCTATTTTATTGAGGTTAAATTTATTGCTTTTCATTAGAATTTTTTTAATTCATTTTTAACTTGTTGCAAGTATAAGCACTTTATTTTATATAAAAAAAGCGCTAATAACTAAAAATAGGAACTGTATATTGTTGACAAGTCTCAATAATCTCGTCTATTAAATTACAAATATTAAATTTTTAGTATAGAAATAAATTTATTTTTTAAAGAATTATTATCTGTAAATTTTATTTCTTCAGAATCAATTTTTAATACAGGTGTGTTTTGTTGATCTATCCAATTATTGTAATTATCAATAAGATTTTCTAAATATTCTCTTTTAAAATTTTTCTCAAAATCTCTATTTCTATCTAAGATATTTTTCATTAATCTATCAACACTACCCTGAATGTAAATTATAAGATCAGGATTGGGAACGTTTTGAAATAAATTATAATGAGCCTGATTAATAATTTTAAAACTTGTTTTATCTAAATTCATTTTAGAAAAAATCAAGCTTTTATTAATATGAAAATCTGAAAATATTAATTGGTGACTTTCCTTGAAAAAATTGTTGATTTGCAAACTCCTATCAATTAAAAATTGCATCTCCATTTGAAAAGAATAATCTCCAGATTTGTAGAATTCTTTAAGGAATTTATTTTCAACAAATTCTTCCAACAACACTGAACCTTTAAATTCCTTACTTAAAAATTTAGTGAGCGTTGTTTTGCCAACGCCAATATTTCCTTCAATAGCAATATATTTATAACCCATATTCAAAAACTTCGATAATAGATTGATCTACACAAACTTTCAGCATTTCATCTGCAGAATTATTTAACTCTGAAATAAATTCGCTTCCAAAAATATCTTTAAGAATCAACAAAGAAAATTTTCTTTCTTTAATTTTGTTGTGCGGAATAATAAGTTCGTTATTATTAATTATAATATTTTCATATAACAAAATATCTAAATCAATTAGTCTGTCTTCGTAAGTGTCTTTTTGGTTTGGGAGCCTTCCCATTTTAAATTCTATTTTTTTTAGCTTTTTTAATAACTCATATGGATTAAGTTTAGTTTTAATCACAACCCCCATGTTTAAAAAAGAATTGTTTGATTGATAACCCCATGCTTCTGAATGAAAAATTTTAGATCTCAATAAAATTGGAGAAAATTCACAAATCAAATTAACTGCAGTATCTAAGTTGTTTTTTTTATTACCCAAATTTGACCCTAGCGATATTACAGCTTTTGCTCCCTTCATTTAAAATAGTGATATACAATTTAATGATGAATAAATAATCACTTTGCTTTTCCTAAATATAATAGACTTATTATTCATATTTTTATCAAAATTATAAAATCATTTTATCATGAGACCTTTTTGGAGATCGTTTTGGGCATCAATTTTTGCATATTTAGTTTTATCTGCATTTGTTGTTCTGCTAATTAATATTGTTGTTTTTTCAGTTGCTGGATCTATAATGGAGAAAGATGAATTTAAAATCGCTGAAAATTCTTACTTAGAAATTAAGTTAGATTTCAATATAAAAGAAAGAGGAGGACTTGAGACTACCAATAATTTAAATAATCCAATTTCTAAAACTTATGGAATTCATGAATTAATGTCTGTACTTAAAAAAGCTAAAGCAGACGAGAAGATAAAAGGAATTGTTTTAAAAATATCTAAAGTCAATATGGGATTGTCAACAATTGATAACCTAAGAAAATCTTTGGCTGACTTTAAAAGCGATGGTAAATTCATTATAGCCTATGAAGAAACTTTTTCTTTGGGAGCTTTTTATCTAAACAGTGTTGCGGATAAAGTCTATTTATATCCTGAAGGTATGATTGATTTTAGAGGGCTAGGTTCAGAGCAAATGTTTTTCAAAAAAGCTCTTGATAAACTAGAACTTGATGTTCAAATAATAAGAGCAAAAGGGAATAAGTTTAAAGGGGCTGTTGAACCATTTATGTACGAAAAAATGAGTGACGAGAACAAACTACAGATTAAAAAATTATTAGATGATGTGTGGAAAAACATGACGCACAGTATAAAAGATTCTAGAGATATTTCTTTGGAATTATTAAATGAAATTGCTGACTCTATCTATAGTTATAATGCTATAGGATGTCTTAATTATAAATTAGTTGATGATTTGATATATGAAGATCAATTAGATTCAATTCTTAGAAAAAATATTGGATCAGAAGACAAGGAAAAAATTAATAGAATATCATTTAAACAATACCTTAATAACAGTTTAAACAATAGCACTTTTCAGTTTGGTTCTGAAATATCCAAGAAAAATGGAAATATTGCAATTGTTTATGCAATTGGAGATATTATTAGTGGTGAGAGTACGGATGAGAGTATGGGTTCTTCAACAATAGTTAAAGCTATTAATTCAGCCAAAGACGATTCTACTATAAAAGCGGTAGTTCTAAGAGTAAATTCACCTGGAGGAAGTGCCCTTGCTTCAGACGTTATTTGGAGATCTGTTGAGAAAACCAAGGAAATTAAACCAGTTATTGTCTCCATGGGAGATGTTGCAGCTTCTGGAGGATACTACATATCCTGTGGAGCAGATAGAATTTTTGCGGAAGCAAATACTATAACTGGATCAATAGGAGTCTTTGGAATGATTCCAAATCTTGGTAAAATGATGAAAAATAAAATTGGAATCACTTTTGACAGAGTTGAAACTAATGAACATGCAGCTTTTACAATGTTTGAAGCTTTGGATAAAAAAGAGTTATCAACTTTTCAAAATGGGGTAGATGAAATCTATGAAACCTTTATTTCGAAAGTTGCTATGGGAAGAGATGGTCTTAAGAAGAGTGATGTTCATCAAATTGCAATGGGAAGGGTATGGTCAGGGAAAGAAGCTTTAGATTTAGAACTAGTTGACGCTATTGGCGACTTAGAAACAGCGATTAACTTTTCTGCTCAGGAGGTTGGAATTGAAAAAGAAAAAATAAAATTAGTCCATTACCCTGAAAGAGAAAATGATGAAATACTTGAAATTCTATCTAATTTGAATTTTAAAACTCAAAGTAATAATGAATTAACAGATTTAATAAAGAATTTAAATAAAAATCTTAACAAATCTGTAAATAGTAAATATGGAAAAGATAAATTTCAAACTATATTTCCGTTTGAAATAAGAATTTTCTAATATGATTATATATTTGTAAAAAAAAATTATGTCTTCAGATAAAAATTTTCACGGTAGTACAGGAATAATTGGATATATATATGTATCAATTGCTTTAATTATTATTGCTGGGCTTATATTTTTTGGATAAACATATTTTCCAATGATAAATTCAATTGGAAATTCTGCTAATACCTTTTTTTCTTGGTATTTAGAAAAAAGAGTAAATGAAATAAAGAAATTCATTCAATACCCCCTTGAAATTCAAAATCAAACACTTTTAGACCTATTAAAAATTGGGAAATCCACTACATTTGGTAAAGATAAAAAATTTCAATCTATTTCATCAATAGAAGATTTTAAGAGCCAAGTTAGACTCAGAAAGTATGAAGATTTTGAACCTTACATTAATAAACAAATAGCAGGTGAAGCAAATATATTATGGCCTGGAAAAATTAATTGGTTTGCTCAATCTTCAGGGACAACTAGTGGAATAGTTAAACATATTCCAATCACATTGGATTCTTTAAAAAAGTGTCATTATAAAGGGGGAAAAGATTTACTAGCCTTGTATTATCACAACAATCCAAGTACCAAGTTATTTACAGGGAAGCATCTAATTATAGGGGGGAGTTCCAATAAAATAATGCCAACAAAAGAGCAAAAAGTTGGAGATTTGTCTGCTATAATTATGGAAAATTTACCATGGTGGTGCGAATGGAGAAGGTCTCCAAAAAAAGTAAAAAATCTTATTGAAAAAAATTGGGATGAGAAACTAAAATACATAGTAAAACATTCTTCAAAAGATGATATTCATATAATTGCTGGTACTCCTTCTTGGGTTTTAATAATTATTGAAGAAATTTTAAGAGAGAATAATCAAAGTACTATTCATGAAATTTGGCCTAATTTAGAACTTTACTTACATGGCGGGTTAAATATTGAGCCCTATAGAGAAAGTTTCCAAGCAATCAGCAAAAAAAATATAAACTATTATCAAAACTATAATGCTACTGAAGGTTTTTTTGGTCTTCAATATCAAAATGATGATAAAGACATGCTTCTAATGTTAGATTATGGAATTTATTATGAATTTATTTCCAAAGAAAATTGGTTTAAAAGCCAACCAGTTACATTAAGTCTACATGAAATAGAATTGTATCAGCCTTACGAAATTGTAGTTTCTACAAATGGAGGCTTATGGAGATATCGATTAGAAGATACCATAATTTTCACTTCTAAATATCCATTTAAAATTAAAGTTACTGGAAGAACTCAGCAGTTCATAAATATTGCAGGTGAAGAGGTTATGACTAACCATGTAGAAAAAGCAATTGAAGAGACTTCAAAAACATGTGATTGCAGAATTGCTGAATTTTCCTTAGTCCCTATATTTGATAAAAATGAGAAATCTATTGGTTATCATTATTGGCTAATTGAATTCTTAGAAAAACCTAATAGCTTGGAAAAGTTTAATAATATATTAGATGTTGAATTACAGAAAATTAATGTAGATTATAAAGCAAAAAGAGCTTTTAATTCTCCTTTAAGAAAACTCATTATTAAAGAAGTAAGAAAGAATACTTTTTATGAGTGGTTAAAAAGTCAGAATAAATTAGGTGGGCAGCATAAAATACCAAGAATAAATAATGACCATAAATACTTAAATGAAATACTGCAGATTAACAATATTATTTAGCTTATTGATTCTAACTGTTAATTTAAGAAATACTTTTTCTCAGGAAATAAATGGGAGTAAGTTAGAAGTTCACAATAGCAGCCATATTACAGAAATTGATCAATATGGATTCATTTATGATATTGAAAAAGATAATTTAATTAAGTATGATTCTCAAGGAAATGAACTATATAATTATAGTAATAAATTACTAGGAGAAATTACACAAATTGATATTAGCAATCCTCTTCGTCCACTTTTATTTTATAAAGATCAAGGAATCATTTTGGCTTTGGATAATACATTATCACAACAAAAAAGCCAAATTTCTCTTAATGAGTTAGGGTTGTATCAAACAAATTGTATTTCTAATAGTAATTTTGATAACGGTATCTGGCTATATGATTTAGATGTAAATGAAATTATAAAAATTAACTATTTTTCAAAAGTTGATTTTAAAAGTGGAAACCTCTCGGTCATTCTTCCAAATATGGACTTCCCCATTTTAAAACTTCAAGAAAAAAATAGATTATTATACGCTGTAACAAAAAGAAAAATATTTGTTTTTGATCAGTTTGGCTCTCTTTTAAATGTTATTAATTTATGTGCTAAGAATGGAATTATAATAAAAGAAAAACAAATTTTAGCCTACGATGGTAACTTTATTATGAATTATAATATTTTAGACTTCAAAACCGACACTTTATTTAAAAGCAATAAATACTCAAAAATAATTGACGGTTATGATAAAATCATTGGAATATCTAAAGATAAATCTAGAGTTAGCTATATTGATATATCAAAATAATTATTGGCAAAAGTTATTAACATTTACTTTTTTTTAACGCCTATTTTTCTACATTTAGATATATAAAATTTAAAGGAAATGCATATAGCTATCGCTGGAAATATAGGAGCTGGGAAAACTACACTAACAGGCTTATTAGCCAAACATTACGGTTGGGACACTCATTTTGAAGATGTTGATGATAACCCTTATCTTATGGATTTTTATGATGAGATGCAAAGATGGTCCTTTAACCTTCAGATTTATTATCTAAATAGTAGATTTACCCAAACCCAGGAAATAAGAAATAGTTCTAAAACTGTTATTCAAGATAGAACAATTTATGAAGATGCTTACATTTTTGCTCCAAACCTTCACTCTATGGGTTTGATGACCACCAGAGATTTCGAAAACTATTTTAGTCTTTTTAATTTAATTGAGTCATTTGTTTCAGCACCTGATTTATTAATTTATCTAAGAGCTTCTGTTTCTAAACTTGTCAATAATATTCAAACAAGAGGAAGAGAATATGAAGAAAGCATAAGGTTAGATTATTTAAAAAGACTTAATGAAAGGTACGAAGCTTGGATTTCTACCTATGATAAAGGAAAGCTCCTGATTATCGATGTAGATAATAATCACTTCAACGAAAACCAGGAGGATCTTGGAAAGATTATTTCAAAAGTAGATGCCGAATTACACGGCTTATTTTGATTTATAATCTATAATTTTTTAGCTGCTTTCTTTGTTACCTTACCTATTTTTTTAGATAAGTCTGAAACTAACTTTTCAGAAGCACTTTCACATAAGGGAAGTAGTTTTGAAGGTTTCATAATTGGAATCCCACCAACAATTGCTACAGATTTTTTAGAAGTTCCATACTCTCTTATAGAAAAAACCTTTTTCCCTTCTTGATTCCATAATTTAATTTTTACAAAAGCTCGAACTCCAGCTGTAAAAGGAACTGTTTTCTTAACAAAATCGTATCCCATTGTGACAAACATAACTCCATCAGCATTTGGAAACATTTTAAGCATTTGTCTAGAATTACTATTCTCACCTTTAATTAAAGACTCCGTCATGACTTTATAATCTTTGGGAGTTAAGTATTGTTTGAAAAGCATAAGCCCATTATCCCACTTAGGTTCATAAGTCATGTAAGATTCCGATTTTAAAATCTCTTCTTCCGTCATTAATTCAAATGGAAATTCTTTGGAATATTCTTTGGTAAATGTTTCATAGAAATTATCTAAGACAGAAGTTAAATCAAAGTTGGGATTTTCAGAAAGTGTCATTATTTGAGTAGCAAGAGCAGCAGGCCCATCTAATTGATCAAAACCAATATATTTTTTTACCCAAAAGGTTGTTAAAGCAACTTTTTTTTGAGCGTTTGAGACTAACGTTAATCCAAAACTCAAAACAACCATTATTATAATTATTTTTTTCATTTTTTTATTTTTTTATTTTTTAAATGTAAGATTATTTATTGTTAAAAAGATTCATGGTGTTAGCTATTCCATTAAAACAAAAACCAAGAATCGTCTCTTTTATAGTTTCCATTTTATCTTCAATAACTACCAGTTCTTCGGCAGACCAATCTCCCAAAACATAATCTACCTGTTTACCTTTAGAGAAGTCATTACCAACTCCAATTCTTAATCTGGGGTAAACATTAGAATTAAGTTTTTCTTGAATATTTTTTAAACCATTGTGTCCACCATCGGATCCTTTTTTCTTTAATCTTAGAGTTGCTAAAGGCAAATTCAAATCATCAGTGACTACTAAAATATTGTCTTTTACAATTTTCTCTTTATCCATCCAAAACCTAAGAGATGTCCCAGACAAATTCATAAAGGTGTTTGGTTTTAATAAATAAACCTGCTTTCCCTTGTATTTAAAATTACATATAGAACCGTATTTATCAGAAACAAAAAAGGCATTAGCCTGTTTTTCAACATGGTCTAATGCCTTAAATCCTATATTATGTCTGGTGTTTAAATATTGGTCACCAGGATTACCAAGTCCAACTATGAGAAATTTCAAAAATTGGTTGGTTAGTTTATTCATCTTTTTTAGCTTCTTCATCCTTTTTAGCTTCTGAAGATGCATCACCTGCTTCACCTTCCGCTGTTTCAGTACTTGCCTCTTCTTCTTCCTCCTCTTCAATTATAACTCTAGCAGTTTGAACTCCAATTACAACAGCATTTTTTGGATCTAAAAAGTTTAATCCCGATACATTTAAATCAGTAACCCTAATTTTCTCACCAATTTTAATTGGAGTAATATCAATAGTTACTGTATCAGGCATATCTTTTGCAAGACCGAAGACTCTAAGCTTTCTAAAGTTTTGGGTTAGTTTGCCACCATTTCTTACACCTTTAGAAAACCCTTCTAACCTTACTGGAAGGCTTAATTTAAATGGACTATCATCAGAAATTTCTAGAAAGTCTAAGTGAAGAACTCTGTCTGTAACAGGGTGAATTTGTGTTTCCTGTAAAATTACCTTTGTTTTTTTACCATCAATATCTAGTTCAATTAAATAGACATTGGGTGTGAAAACTAATTTTTTAGCTTCATTTTCTTGAATTGAAAAATGAATTTGTTCTTTGCCACCATAAACTACTGAAGGGATTTTACCTTCTTTTCTAAGGGTTGTAGCACCTTTTTTCCCTACGTTCACTCTTGGAGAACCGCTCAATGATACTGTTTTCATAATTATATTTATTTTTTGTTTTTATATTTATTCAATTACCAAATAAAAAGTGTTTACTAATAGAATTAAAATTAATATGCTGCTTCATAACTTCCGAGAAGAGATCAGCAACAGAAAGAACTTTGATTTTTGAATTTTTACTTTTTAGTTCTATAGTATTAGTAACTATTAGCTCTTTTAAAATGCTTTTTTCGATTCTTTCATGAGCTGGCCCTGAAAGAATAGGGTGAGTACAGCAAGCTGAAACAGAACTGGCTCCATAATCCATAAAGAGTTGAGCAGATTTTGTTAAAGTTCCTGCAGTGTCAATCATGTCGTCAATAATAACTACATCTTTCCCTTTAACATCACCGATAATTGTCATATTGGAAATTTCATTTGCTTTCTTTCTTTGCTTGTAGCATAGGGCCAAATCAACTTTTAAAAATTTAGCGTAGGCATTAGCTCTTTTCGATCCGCCAGCATCGGGAGCAGCAATTATTAAATTATCTAAATTCTTGGATTTCAAATATGGAGCAAAAAGAGTAGATGCATACAGATGGTCAACAGGAACTTCAAAGAATCCTTGTATTTGGTCAGCATGCAAATCCATAGTCATCACTCTATCAACACCAGCAGTTACTAACATATTGGCAACAAGTTTAGCTCCGATAGCAACTCTTGGCTGATCTTTACGATCCTGTCTAGCCCAACCAAAATATGGTAAAACAGCTACTATTTTATGTGCTGAGGCTCTTTTGGCTGCATCAATCATTAAAAGCATTTCCATAAGATTTTCTTGAGGCGGAGTGGTGCTTTGGATAATAAAAACATCACAACCTCTAACAGTTTCTTTTATAGATACACCAAACTCTCCATCACTAAATTTTTGAATCTCAACATCCCCTAACGATTGACCATAACTACTTGCTATTTGTATAGCTAGAGGTTTTGATGCAGAACATGCTAATATTTTTACTCTGTGTGACATTCGGGATGCAAATGTAACCGATTTTCGATAAATATTAAATTATTTTGCCAGTATAAAAACATACAGTAAATTCGCACCTCACTTGCCGAAGTGGCGGAACTGGTAGACGCGCACGACTCAAACTCGTGTGCCTTAGGGCGTGTGGGTTCGATTCCCACCTTCGGTACTAATACACAAGGTTATTGAAAAACAACTAAAATACGATATTGCCTATTTAAAAATGGCGCTAGAATGGGGAGAGTTATCTCATTGTCAAAGAAAAAAAGTTGGTGCTATTATTGTGAAAAATAATATGATAATTTCCGATGGATTCAATGGAACACCTTCAGGTTTTGATAACAATTGTGAAGATTCGAATGGCGATACAAATTGGTATGTACTTCATGCTGAAGCTAATGCCATTTTAAAAGTTGCTAAAAGCACAAATTCGTGTAAAGATGCAACACTATATTTAACACTCTCTCCTTGTAAAGAATGTGCAAAATTAATTCATCAATCAGGTATTAAAAGACTGGTTTATTTAAAAAAATATAAGGATACTACAGGGTTAGAGTTTCTTGAGAAAGCGAAAGTAAAAGTAAACCAAATAAATATATCTTTAGTTTGAAAAAAAATCCTAAAATCTTAGTACTAATATCATTGCTTTTTACAGGTCTTTTTTCTGCTACTACCTACTGGGTAGGGATAAAACATAACAAAATGTTGTCCCCAGTCAATAGTAACAAATGGTCTAATATTGATGTGGTACTAGAACATTTGGCCAACAACTATGTTGACTCCTTAGAAATTGGTAAGTTAACAGAATCATCTATCAATCATATACTAAAAAAGTTAGATCCTCACTCCTCTTTTATACCTGCAAGCCAACGACAAAGATTAAATGAATCTTTGGTCGGCCATTTTGGAGGAATTGGAATCAGATTTATGATATACAATGACACATTAACTGTAGTTGATGTTATTAACGGAGGGCCATCTGAATTTGGAAATATTGAGAAAAGAGATAGAATTATTACAATTGATAATGAAAATGTAGCTGGTGTAAAACTAAAAAATGAAGATGTTCTTAAAAAGCTCAAGGGAGTTGTCGGTAGCACTGTAAAACTTTCTGTTCTAAAGCCCAATAAAACAATTGAAATTAAAAATATTACTAGAGGTTTAATTCCCCTTAAGTCAGTACCTGCATACACTATGCTTAAAAGTGAAATTGGGTACATAAAAATAAGTTCTTTTTCTAATAATACTGATATAGAGTTTAAAAAGGCTCTAAATAGTCTTTCAGAAAAAGGAATGAAAAGCTTAATTCTTGACTTGCGCTTTAATGGAGGGGGTTACTTACATCAAGCTATAAACATTTCGGATGAATTTTTAAAAAATAATAAATTAATTGTCTATACTGAAGGAGCTCACTCTGAAAAAAGAACATTTTTTTCAAGTTCTAAAGGGCTTTTTGAAAGTGGAAAATTAATAGTATTGGTTAATAGTTCAACTGCATCAGCAAGTGAAATAGTAAGTGGCGCTATCCAAGATAACAACAGAGGGTTAATTTTAGGCAGAAGAACTTTTGGTAAAGGACTGGTTCAACAACCATTATTGTTACCAGATTCTTCTGAGCTTAGAATAACTACATCAAGGTATTATACTCCGTCCGGAAAGTGCATTCAAAAACCATATGGAGATAGTATAGACTATGATAACGACCTATTTGAACGTATTGAGAGTGGTGAGCTAACTAGAATTGATTCCGGGCATAGTAATAAGTTCAAGGGGGGGATTCTACCAAATATTTATTCTCCTATCGATACTCTCACCTACAATGATCAGGTAAATAAAATAATATATACAAGAAAATGGAGAGATTTTTGTTTTAATTACTACGAGAAATACCCTGTTTCAAATTTTAAAAATATTAAAGAATTTTACTTTAATTTTAAAGTGCAAAACAACGAATTAAAAAAGTATATAAAAAGTATAAATAAAGACTTGGATAAATTTAATAACCAGACAATGAATGAATTAGAGTGGGGTCTTAAAATTGAACTTAGTAGTTATTATTTCACTGACCAGTCAAGATACATTATCAGTACTTTCAAAGACAATGATGTGAAAAAAGCATTATTAGAATTAGAAAAATAATCTCATTTATTTAAACAATATGTACAGAACACACAACAATGGGGAGCTAAGAATTCAAAATACAAATCTAAAAGTTAAGTTATGTGGATGGGTTCAGAGATCTAGAGATCTTGGCGGTATGACTTTTATTGATTTAAGAGATAGGTTTGGGATTACACAATTAGCATTTAATGAACAAATTAATAAAGAATTATGTGGGAAAGCTAGAAAAGTTAGCCGAGAGTGGGTTATTGAAGTAGAAGGAAAAGTAAAAGAAAGAAGTAGTAAGAATTCTAAATTAAAAACCGGAGAAATCGAAATACAAGTTAACTCTCTTTTGGTTCTTAACAAGTCTAAAACACCTCCATTTACAATTGAAGATGATACAGATGGTGGTGAGGAATTAAGGATGAAATATAGATTTCTAGATTTAAGAAGAAATACGCTTCAAAAAAACATCATTTTAAGAAGTAAAATGAGTATGGAGACTAGACACTTCTTTAACGAAAATAATTTCCTAGAAATTGAAACTCCATATCTAATTAAATCTACTCCAGAAGGAGCTAGGGATTTTATAGTGCCAAGTAGAATGAATAAGCAACAATTTTATGCTCTTCCTCAATCCCCCCAAACATTTAAACAATTATTGATGGTAAGTGGATTTGATCGTTATTTTCAAATTGTAAAATGTTTTAGAGATGAAGATTTAAGAGCAGATAGGCAACCTGAATTTACTCAAATTGATTGCGAAATGGCATTTGTAAAGCAACAAAATGTTATAGATACATTTGAAAATTTAATTAAACACCTTTTTATAAAAATTTTAGATGTTGAATTTGAAAATTCATTTCCAGTAATATCCTATAAAGATGCTATGAAAAAATATGGTTCTGATAAACCAGACACAAGGTTTGAAATGACACTAAACTATATTGATGATTTAGCAAAAGGGAAAGGGTTCAATGTTTTTGATCAAGCAGAAACTATTGTTGGAATTAACGTTCCAAATGGAGCTGAATATTCAAGAAAAAAACTTGACGAACTAACAGATTGGGTAAGAAGGCCTCAAATTGGAGCTAAAGGATTAGCCTATGTAAAATATAATAAAGACGGGAGTTTCAAATCTTCAGTAGATAAATTTTATGATACTGAAACTTTAAATAAATGGGCTGTAAAATGTAGTTCTAATCTTGGTGATTTAATTTTAATTCTGAGTGGTGAGACATCTACAGTACAAAAACAAATGAATGAACTAAGATTATTAATGGGCGATCGCCTCAATCTTAGAGACCCTTGGACTTTTAAACCAATTTGGGTTGTAGATTTTCCACTATTAGAAAAAGATGAAGAAACCAATTCTTACCATGCTATGCACCATCCATTCACTTCACCAAAAAGTGAAGATTTAGATATGTTAAATTCCAACCCTTCCAAAGTAAGAGCTAATGCATATGATCTTTCAATAAATGGTGTTGAAGTTGGTGGCGGATCAATAAGAATACATGATAGACAAATTCAAGAAAAAATGTTTGAAATATTGGGATTTTCTAAAGACGAGGCTGAAAGTCAATTTGGGTTTTTAATGAAAGCTTTTGAATATGGAGCTCCTCCACACGGCGGGATTGCTTTTGGTTTTGACAGACTTTGTACGTTATTTGGCGGAAGAGAAAATATTAGAGAGTTTATTGCATTTCCTAAAAACAACCAAGGTAGAGATGTGATGATTGAGGCTCCTTCACAAATTGATGAAATTCAGTTAAGTGAATTAGGTATAAGCTTACCTAAAATAGATGCTTAATTTTCTTTCTTTATGGCTATTAGAGATATTATTCCAAGTAATATCATAAAAATAGTTTGGGAAGTCCACATTAGCATTCCAAAGGATTTGGCAACTTGACCATCATATCCATAAAGTTGGATCAATGCAGAAGCAACCATTATTGGATAAAGCCCTATCCCCCCTGGTGTAGCACCAATTGCAATTGTGCCAGCAATAAAACAAGCAAAAACCGCATTAATACTAATAGCTTGTAAATCAGGAAGAGCCAAAGCAGTAATCCACAGCATTAATACATATGATGCCCATATGAAAAGGGTATGCATTATGTAGGCCAATTTATTTTTGAGTTTCAAAATAGTTATTGCTCCTTGATAAATTCCCTTTAAAAAAGACAATACTTTGGTTCTTAGTTTTTTTATACTCGCAATAATTATTGAAGACGCAAAAAACATAAATAAAAAAATAGGTAATACTAAGGGGTTTGAGGAACTATCTCCCATTTGTCTTAATTCTTGAAATTTATCTTGATCGGATTGAAGGAGAAATGTTATGAAAAAAATTGATGCAAACATTATTAAATCAACTACTCTTTCAACGACAATAGTACCAAATACTTGATCAGATTTAGTTTTTTGATACCTGCTGAAGTAAGCAGCTCTTGCCAATTCACCAGACCTAGGGATAGTTAAATTAATAATATATCCAATCATGACACTGTGATACATTAAACTTAACTTTGGTTTAATCTCTAAAGTTTCTAATAGGTATTTCCATCTGTAAGCCCTGCTTAAATGGCTAAAAAAAGCAACTACGAGAGCAACAAAAATCCAACCATAATTAGCTTCTGAAAGTGACTTTAAAAAATATTCTTTTTCAGTTTCAGTAGAATTGGATATGAAATACCAAGTTAGATAAAACCCAATAGCAATTGGTAAGGATATCTTTAATATTTTGATTACTTTATTTTTCATTAACTGAGCGCAATATTATCAATTAACCTAACACCACCCAAGTTTGTTGCAATAAATGCTCTCCAAATTTTAAACTCTCCGCCATTATTTAATAAATCATCGGAATGTCTAATTTCAAAATATTCTGGATCAGAGAATTCCGTTAATTTATTGAAACATATTATTTCAAGTTCTTCACGATTAGAGAAAATAAAATTATCCCTACAGAATGTAAGGACTTTAAATATCTCCTTTGACCTTTCAAAGTTTTCAGGAGATAATCTACTGTTTCTAGAACTCATGGCCAAACCACTTTTTTCTCTGTAAGTAGGGCAAGAAATAATTTCAATATTTTTAAAATATAAGGAGGAAATTTGCTTAACAATTAAATATTGTTGATAGTCTTTTTCACCAAAAAAAGCAAAGTTTGGTTTTATTAGCTTAAAAAAGATGTTGAGTACTCTTACAACCCCTTTATAATGTCCTTTTCTATGCTTTCCCTCCAATACATTTTCTAATTCATTAAAAGACTTAGTTATTGGGCTTTCATCTGCATATAGTTCTGAATATTCAGGGATAAAAAGCATGTCTACTTTTTCGTCTTTTAAAATAGAAATATCTTTTTCTAAATTGGAAGGATAGTTCTCTAAATCTTCTTTGTTATTAAATTGTGTTGGGTTAACAAAAATAGAAACTATGGTGAAGTTTGATTTTTTTGCAGATGCTCTAACCAATGAAAGATGTCCTTTATGTAAAGCTCCCATTGTTGGAATAAAGCCAATTAAATTACTAGACTTTAAGATTAAAGCTTTATTTAAATCTTGTAGTTTATGTACTATTTGCATAAGATATAAAACTGTGTTAAAGCTACTGTAAATGTTGGGTTTATGTGTTTTTTTTTTATATTTTTGTAGCTCAATAGTTTAAGAAGGAGATTAGTAGTTATGGAAAAAAGCAAAATACTATACGTTACCCAAGAAATCAACCCATTTTTAATAGAATCAGAAATATCCAATTTCGTTAGAAAGGTTGCTCAGGGCGTGCATGAATCAAATAAAGAAATTAGAATTTTCATGCCTAGGTTTGGTGTTATAAATGAGAGAAGACACCAATTACACGAAGTTATCAGGCTTTCAGGAATGAATTTAATAGTGAATGATTACGACCATCCTTTAATAATCAAAGTGGCTTCAATTCCTCAAATCAGAATACAAGTTTATTTTATTGATAACGAAGAATATTTTAAAAAGAAATTTATTTTTAAAGGAGCTGATGGTAAATATTTTAAAGATAACGATGAAAGATCTATGTTTTTCTGTAGAGGAGTTTTAGAAACTGTCAAAAAGTTGGGTTGGATGCCAGATATTGTACATTGTCATGGATGGATGACGGCTTTAATGCCTGTTTATTTAAAATCTGTTTACAAAAATGACCCTCATTTTTCAAACGCTAAAGTTATTTATACTCACTACAAGCAAGACGAAAAACTTAAATTTTCTAAAGAACTGTCTACTAAATTAGATTTTGATGAACTTCCTACTAGTGAGTTAAATTTAAACGGTATAGCAGATGTTAATAAATTACATGAAATTGGTTTTCAATGGAGTGATGCTATTTCTCATGGAAGTCTTGAAATTGAAGAAATTCTTTTAGAAATAATTAATAAATCAAACAAATCAGTTCTTGAATACCAAGATGAAGAAAAGACCATAGAGGCACATCAAAATTTTTATGACAAAGTTCTTAGTGAAAATGGGGTACTTGTCTAGTAAGATTTTAACTTTTAATCGAAAATTTTTATTTCTTGCCATCTTTCCAATTGGTACTTTAATTACTGTAAGTTCTTGCGAAAAAAATAATACGTTTGGCTTAGAAATAAATCCAGCTTCTAATACTTTAGAAGCTTTTTACTCTGACACTTTTGATTTAAATACTTTTTCAGTATATGGAGATAGTATTAAGACTGATGAATTAAATGGCCCAAGTCTATTAGGGAATTATATTGACCCCGTATTTGGCCAAGTAAATGCTTCAATTTACAGTCAAATAAGACTAGAACAAGCTTATAATTTTATACCTCAAGGAGGAACCATTGATGATATTGTAATAGATTCTGCTGTTTTGTATTTAGCTATTGACGGATATTATGGGGATATTAAAGAACAAAATTTTAATATTGAAATTTTAGATGAAGACTTTTACAAAGATTCTTCTTATTACAATAATCAATCTCTTTTAACAAAGGGTCCAAATATATCTACCGCTGGTAGTATTAAAGCCAACCCATTATTTCCAGGATATTTTTCTGGATTTTTAGTTAATGAAGCTATACTTGGAATTACTTTAGACGTAAACGAATTCGCATTACCTATTGTAAACGAGTCAGGGAATAACACATTAACTGGAAATGATGGAGATAATCAATTTTTGTCCTTTTTTAAAGGGATTAAAATTTCTGCTCCGAGCAATGTAAATGGAGGTCTTTACTATATTAATTTAACAAATTCTTTTTCTAGAATTAGATTGTTTTACAGGGACACTTCTGGTATTGCTTCAGATCATGATACTTTAGATTTTGATTTTAATATTAATTCTAATTGTGCTTATTATCACACTGTAGATCATGACTACTCTGGAACGTCTGTTGAAGAAGTTATCAATCAACCTCATTTAGGAAGGAATCAATTTTACATTCAGGCATTGGGTGGTGTAAATGGGAGAGTAACAATACCAGAACTAGATTCTTTAATTGGAAAAAACATTATGGCTAACAAAGCAGAAATTATTTTACCATTCGAAAACTACATATATGATGAGTATTCAGCCCCATCTAGCTTATTTATTTCAAGAAAAAATAATGACGGAAATTATGAATTTTTACCCGATTTATTTGAGGGAAGTCAAGGTGGGAATTACGATGCTATCAATAAAAACTACAGATTTGATATTACCAGACATGTAAATGAAATTTTAGCAGAGAAAATAATCAATGACACCATAAAAATATTCCCAAATGGGAATGGAATAACAGCGAATAGAGTAGTTTTAAATGGAATTAATTCCACTAAAAAAGATAAAGCGAAAATTGTAATTTCATATTCTAAATATTAAATTTTTATGTGTGGTATAGTTGCTTACATTGGCCCTCAAAATGCTTACGAAATAGTAATAAAAGGTTTACAAAGGCTGGAGTATAGGGGATATGATAGCTCTGGAGTAGCTATCCATAACAGTAAAAATGTAAATGTTTTTAAGCAAAAAGGCAAAGTTCAGGACTTAATTGATTTTGCTGCAGATAAAGATACAAAAGGAAAACTTGCCATAGGACATACTAGATGGGCAACTCACGGTCTACCCAATAATGTTAATGCACATCCACATCAATCCGGAGATAAAAAAATCAGTTTAGTACATAATGGTATTATTGAAAATTATTCAATACTTAGAGAAGAACTTGAGCTAAGAGGGCATCTATTTGAAAGTGAAACAGATACAGAAGTGTTAGTTCATTTAATTGAAGAAATTCATAAGAATAGTAAAAATGATTTATTTGATGCAGTTAGAATTGCTTTAAATGAAGTTATCGGCGCTTATGCAATTGTGATCATAAATAGTGAGAACCCTGATGAATTAATTGCAGCTAGAAAATCTAGTCCTTTGGTTGTGGGAATTGGAGATGGAGAATATTTTTGTGCCTCTGACGCAACACCTATTATAGAGTATACAAAAAATGTTGTCTATTTGGAAGATGGGGAAATAGCTCAAATAAGTTTAAAAAATGGTCTAAAACTAAAAACTATTGCTAATCAAGAAAAAACTCCTTACATACATGAGCTGGAAATGCACTTAGAGGCACTTGAAAAAGGAGGGTATGACCATTTTATGCTAAAAGAAATATATGAACAACCTCAGTCTATAAAAGATTCTATGAGAGGAAGGATTAGTATTTCAAAAAGCAAAGTGGCATTAGGTGGAATTTTGGATTACGAAGAAAAATTAATTAATGCAAAAAGATTAATATTTGTTGCCTGCGGAACATCTTGGCATGCTGGTTTGGTGGGTGAATATTTATTGGAGGAAATAGCTAGAATACCGGTTGAAGTAGAATATGCTTCGGAATTTAGATACAGGAATCCAATCATAAATGAAGATGATTTTGTAATAGCTATTTCTCAATCTGGAGAAACAGCAGATACATTAGCAGCAATAAAACTCGCTAAAGAAAGAGGAGCAACTCTTATGGGAATATGTAATGTTGTAGGGAGTTCCATTTCTAGAGAAACTGATTGTGGGTCTTATACTCATGCTGGTCCTGAAATAGGGGTTGCATCTACCAAAGCTTTTACTGCGCAAGTAACTATATTAACTCTTATGGCTATGATGATTGGCCGAAAGAAAGAAACCATAACTAATGATAGATTCAACAGACTATTGGTTGAAATTAAAGCTATTCCTGATAAATTAAAAACTGTCCTAAAAGAGAATGATCTTATAGAGAGAATTGCTAAAATCTACTACCAATCTACTAATGCTCTTTATTTAGGTAGAGGGATTAACTTCCCATTAGCACTTGAGGGTGCACTTAAGTTAAAAGAAATTTCTTACATACATGCTGAAGGTTATCCAGCAGCGGAAATGAAACATGGGCCAATTGCATTAATTGATGAAGAAATGCCAGTTTTTGTAATTGCTACTAAAGATTCTAGTTATGAAAAAATTGTTTCCAATATTCAGGAAGTAAAAGCAAGAAAAGGAAAAATAATCGCCATAGTTACTCAGGGAGATACGGAGGTTAAAAAAATAGCTGATCATTATATAGAAATCCCTAAATGTGATGAATTACTGGTTCCATTATTAGCTACTGTTCCCTTACAATTATTAAGTTATCATATAGCTCTATTAAGAGAATGTAATGTAGATCAGCCAAGAAATTTAGCGAAGTCTGTTACTGTGGAATGAGTTTGATAGTGGGTATTTAATCCCTCATCTATTGGTTGATATAGAAGTAACATCTCCAAAACTTTGGGTACTACCACTCACCTCTTCACAAATAGAAAAATACAACTACATAAAGAAAAAAAGAGATGAGGGATATTACTATTATCAGATTAGTGATATGATGAATGAATCCAACTTCAAACCTCAACGAACCGACAAATTCACCCCTCAACAAGTCTGGGGATTGGAGTTTAAGATGGAAAAACGACTAAAAAGATTAGATAAAATTGAGAATCCAAAGATTTTATCGATTGGTTTAGTTGATGAGGGTTCCCATTAATAGTAAACTCTGAAAACAAAAGAGTTGTTTTCTTCATCGAAACATAAAGTATCAATTCGGTATTTATCTACAGAAAGTTCAGATTGAATAAAAAGAAGATTAAATATTGAATCTGTATTTTTTTCTACAGGTTAAATCATAACCTTTTTTAACCTCAATTAAAATTGAATCATTTTCTTTGAATAATTTTTTTTTCCTTTCATCTCTTTCCTTCCCTTTGATATATCCTTCTTCACCACCAAAATATTCAACTGGTTGGTCGTGTTGTAATCCTAGCATTCCTATTTCTGGATTTTCATCTTCGGCTTCAGATTAAAACAACTTAAGATTTTGTTTTGCTAAAAAGGAGGAAACCTTAAAAAGAGCTGGAGATATATTAATAAAAATATAATTATCCACAATTGTATCTTAAGATTTGGTTTTAATCTAATAATTCTAATTTCTATTTTCCTTTACATTTATTAACATGAAGAAATTTAGTTTTATTTTATCCTTTATTATCCTACAATCCTCTCATGCCCAAAATATAATTGATTTTTATTGTTTTGATGATTCTTGTAGCCATGTTGTAATAGATCCTGAAATGCTAGTTGTTGAAAGATGGGATACTCTCCCTCAGTCAAAATTTTGGAAAACGGTAATTAACACTACAAAAGATACTTGTATTATCAATATTGCTAAAACCCGACAAATATTAAATTATATTGACAGAGATATTTGGTTTAGTCAATCTGAGGAAGAAAAAAAAGATTTTAAAGATTCCCTTATTAACTTATTATCATTACAGCCTGACACCAAATTATATATAACTACTGGCAAAAAAGAATTCTATCAAATTGAGGAAGTAATACCTTCCATTGCGAATGCTATTGAAATTTTCCATTCTAACGGCGTAGATCCATGGTTTGCCCAATCTATATTATTAATCGAAAGTCCTGCACAGCTTAAGTACTCTAGTGTTGGTGCTTATGGTCCATTTCAACTTATGAAAAGTGTTGCTAGAAAAATGGGATTAACGGTAAATAAATATGTAGATGAAAGAAAAGATTTTAATAAATCTGCTTTCGCTGCTAGTGAATTATTAAGAACATCTTGTATCCCACAAGCAAGAAGAATTCTGTGTAATATGGATGATGTTGACCCTGAAGGAAACGAATTATGGTTTAAATTCTTAGTGCTACATATTTACCATGCTGGAGCTAAAAATGTAGAATCTTTGCTAAGTCAGCTTGATAAACCAACACAGGGAATGGAATTAATTCAGTGGATGTGGATAAATGAATATGGTAATTTCAAAAATGCATCTCAAAATTACTCTCAAATTGCAATTGCGGCAATGCTCACACTAAAAGAAATAGTTCTTTCTGATTGCGACTATATATTTGACTGTAACAACTTTAATGCTATCGAGAATTAATGAATTTTTTTCTTAACCTGCTTATTAATGCATTAATCTTAGTATTTGCTATAGTTTCTTTCTTTTATCACAATTATGACTATGGCTGGGAAATTTATTTTTTTAAAGAAATATCATTTTTTTTACCTGCTGTTATCTTTGTTATTTGGGTATTTAAATCTTATTCTAGATTAAAAAAACTAAATATTTTTAAAAGTCAAGAAGGTTATAAACTCTCTAAATCGGGATGGAAAAAAGCTATTTTTAATGAAACTTTGCCCTTTTATTTCTATATACCTTTAGCAATTATGTTGCTAACATATGTAAATCATACCAGCTTATTTTTTGTTTTACTATTATTAATAATTTTAGAAAATATCTTTTTTCTGATGTTAGGGAGAAATAGTTTCAAAATACTTATAACTAGCCAATCAATAATTATTGCTCATAATAGACAACATTTAATATTTTGGAGCAATGTTAAGAGTATATCTTTTCAGTATGGAGGTGCTATGGTTATTTTAAAGAATAATAAACAATTTTACATAAGTGATTTAGATTTTTTGAATTTTAACAAATGGAAAGATGATATTAAAAGTCAAGCACTTACAAAAGAAATTTATCTAGAAGATTAAATCCCAGTTACTATAGTTGCCTCTAGTTCTCTTAAATATTTTAACTTTTTAAAATTAGGAGCATAAACATAGCCTTCAGCAGTTATTATTTTACTATTATTTAACCAAGAATAACTAACAAAGGGACCTCCCATTTTATCATTTTGCATTCGCCAGCAACCCTTTACCACTTTAACATATTTATTATTAATGTAAAATGAACTGTCAGTAATCTCATTGATGCCGTTTTTTGAAGTGATCATATAAGAATTATTTTTCTTACCATAAAGAAATCTTTTACCAATTGAATCTCTAAATTTTAAGATATTTTTTTTTTGAAATTGATTTTCGTTTAGATAGTTAGACTGATATACAATAAATCCTTTCTGTATTTCATGAGAACCATTTTGATCTTTTTTAATTTCTAGCTGGCTCCACCACCAAAAGTTTTCATCCTTTTTATTCAGTTTTATGTTTTTAGAAGCTTTAAATTTCAGAGAAATTCCATCTTTTAATTCTTTTGAAATAGCATTTTCAAAGGACCAATTTGCAGCTATTTTTTTTAAGTTAAAGTCTTTAATTATAGATTTTAATTCGTTTGTATTTTTTTTAAAATATTCCAGTGCTCTTTCTGAAGATTTAAATTTAAGTTCTACAATTATTTGGTTTTTAGACCATAAGTTTTTTTTAATAATTGGAATTATTTTATTTGAGTTAATCTCGTTAACATCAATAAATACAAAACAGTTATTATTCTTAATATTTTTTAAAATTTTATTTGGGACAACAAAGTCTATTTCGTATTCTTTTTCAAAAGGCAAAGGAGTAGTTTTAACAACTCTTTCGAAAGAGTTTTCTATTTCTTTTCCCAAATCACTTTGCCAGTATTTTTTTTCTAAAGCAAATAGAATTTCCCCATAATTATTTTTAGTCTTTGACTTTAGGAGATTGGGATTATAATCATCATTATTACAGCTGGTAAATAATACTATAATAATTAATAATAAAAATTGATTAATTAGTTTTATAAACATAATGTTAATCCATATGAATAATTGTAAATATTTGGAAAAAGGGTAGAGTACTTTGTTAAATTGGTTTGTATGTAAGCACCAAAATTCCTCCATAATAATTTAAAACATCCAGATAGATGATATTTTTCAAAGAAGAAGTTATCCTTAATTCCATAACTATAAACTTGACCCTTATCAATAATTCTGTAATTAGCCTTCCCATACCACAAAAAATGATTGGTAAACTCAAATTGTATTTTAAAAAGTTTATTTTTTTTACTTAAAGGAACCCAACTAAAATTTATGGGAATATTTAAATAATAATGATTTAGATTATTTCTTTTTACATTCAAATCCAAATTAAAAAACTCAAGACTATCACCAATAATATTTAAAGAATTGTAACCAAGATTGAATTTGTTTTTTTCCAATCCTATTCCTAAAAAAAGTTTAAAAAATTCCGTGTTTATTTTGAATGATTTTAAATATAAATTAAACTTTAAATTTGATGAATTAAAGTTATTGTAGGGAATTGCACTAAAGTCGTGTATTCCGTTAAATATACTTTGCTGGTTTAGTTGTAAATTACCATATGAAATACCGAGCCTTAACAAATGATTAAATTCTTTATTTTCAATTACCTGATCATTAAAACTCCATTCGTTAGCTTCATTATTTTTTGTAATAATAAGAACTTTTGAATTTTTATATTTTAAGGAAAGTGTGTCATTAAACTGAGCATTGAAACTAGAAATAGACGGAATTAAATAAAATAAAATGTTAGATAAAATAAAAGTTTTCTGGAAAAAGTATAGTGTGTATTTTGTAGATATATGGCAATACCTGGTAATCATTATCATCTTTGTAATTGGACTAATTTTTATTTTATAATTACCTTAAAGCGAAAGAAGATTCCCCTATTAAAAATCCATCATTATAAATTTCTACTTTAAAATTCCCAGCTATTAAAGCTCCAACTATCTCATGATAAATACAAATATCCATACTTTCATTTTGATAATTAATCGTTCTTTTTGAGCTTAACCTTATATTTTCTCCGTTTGAATCATTAATAATAATTGGTTTTTCTGAAACAAGTGTTTGGTTGCTTTGGTCAATCACTCTAATATAAACGTCTTTATCTCCAGCTTTTGAGAGTTTATTTTCTAAAAGCGAAAAACAAGCTTTTACCATATTTGTTTTTGCTGCCCTTGTTGTCTCACCTTGAGAACCAGAATTTCTAATTCTAATCGCGGATACTGTAATATTATTAGCCTGTAAGACAGCTCCTAATGCCACTTTTTTCCGCAAATCTTTATTTTGTTTTTTAAATACTGTATTTTGGGTGGAAACCTTAGTTATTATATTAGTTTTTTCTGTCAATGAATTAGAAAGATTAATGTTTAAAGTATTTAAAGAATCTATAGTACTAATGTAACCCTTCATTATTCCTCTTAATGTTTCAGCTTCTTTTTTCAGAGAAAAAATTTCTCTCCAATCTCTCTTAGATTTACCATTTAGTTTTTCAACTTTACTTATTAAATTTTTTATTTTCATCCTTTGTTGGTCAATACTATCTACAACCATAGTATTACTTTGCTCTAGACTATCATATGAACTTAGCATTAATTTTAAGTTATCCTTAAGATTTCTAGTTTTAGAAGAAGCTAAAACATCTTCATTTAATAGAATCTGATTCATGTCATTATTTTCTAATAGCAAGTTTGAGAGCTCTTTGCTTATATCATGATTCTCTTTATTAAGATTACTTATTAAATATCCAGTGTATCCAAGGGCAATAATTAAAAGGAGAATAATTATTGAAGAATAATTTTTTTTAGTTAAATCTGAATCTTTCATATTAATTTTAATGTAATTTAATAATTAACCATTATCTAATAATATATGCAAAGTTAACATATCTTGATTAAAGAATTTATACAGCTTATCTATCCTGATTATTGTTCTGGGTGCAGTAGTCAGTTACAATTTTCTGAAAAAGGAATTTGTTCTTCATGCTTAGTTGAGGTTAGAAATTATTCTTACATAGCTTCTTCTCCCACTTTTGGAAGAAACATTGTTAATAAAGAAATATATGTCTTCAAAAATTTTAAAAACCCATTGCTACAGCGCATGATTTATGAAATAAAATATAATGGAAATAAATCTACCGCTTATGTACTTGGTGTGGAGTTAGGGTATTTGATTAAAAAATATTGCAAACCTTTAGATTTTGATATTATTGTGCCAGTTCCTGTGAGTAAGTTAAAAAAGAGGCAGAGAGGATTTAATCAATGTCAGTTGATTGCAGAAGGGATTTCTAAAGTCATAAAAACACCTGTACATTCCAATTATTTAATTAGGAATAACAATATGAACTCTCAAGTAAAAAGTTCTAGATACAAGAGGTGGTTAAATGTAGATAATCAGTATCAGCTAACAAAGAAGATTGATTATGACATAAAAATTTTACTAATAGACGATGTAGTAACCACTGGTGCAACCATTAATAGTTGTTTAAACACCATTCAAAATGGTAATAAATTTAGTGTTACAGTAGCTGCACTTTCAGGACACAAGTTTACTTAGATTCTTTTTCAGGAGTTTCCACAGAAGCTTCAATCTCAACGCTCTCCAGCTGACCGTCTTTAAATGGGCCTTCATAGGTTGCCTTTTCTTTTATCCAACGAAATTTACCAATCCCAGTCATTTGCCCCTCTTTCCAATGCCCATCATATGTATTACCATTTGACCAGGTATATTTCCCAAGTCCTTCTCTCTTGCCAGTTACAAATTGACCTTTATATTTATCTTTATTTTCATAATTAAAATCTCCAAAACCATGAGGCTTCCCATCAACCCAATTGCCATCATAAGAGCTTCCATTTTCCCAAAAAAAAGTTCCATGTCCTTTATGACAATTTCCTGACTTACATTGTGAATAAGAAATTATAGAAGCTAGAGAAAAAAAGGTTATTGCAAAAATATTTTTCATAATGTTAGTATAACAATTTTATCAAAATTAATAAATTATAATAAACAAATAACATGCCATTTTCTAAATAAGTTTAAAAAAGAAGAAAATTAGTTAATTAGACTATTAGCATATTCAATATTCTTAACTTCAAGTTTGTTATAAAATCTACTAATGTCTACGTTTATTGGGATATTATTTGAGTTAAAAATATTTTCTAATAATTCTTTTATTAAAAGAGGAGCCATCAAAACAGCTTTACTTCCCATACCGTTTATAATATATAAGTTTTTTATAATAGGGTGCTCTCCAATCAATGGTTTCCTATCAACAGTCGTTGGTCTAAATCCGTAATCTTGATTTAAGACTTGAATATCATTTAAGTTGGTTATTTTATTTATTTTTTTTAGTAACTCTTCTCTTGCCTCTTTAGTTGGCCCACTAAAATAATCCCGGTGATTGTAGGTAGAACCAATAGTAAACTTATCACCTTCAAGTGGTAAAGAAAATACACCACTGTTTATAATGTATTTGGGTAAATTTTTAGAGTTTACAGTTATTAATTCTCCTTTATTAGAGATAATTGGCAAATAATTAAACATAGGGTTTAGAATTGCGTTTATTCCCTCGCACATAAATATTTTTTTAAAACTGTCCCCTTTATATAAAAAGATTTTATTTTTCATTTTAACTTCTTCAAATTGAAAATTATTATTTGAAATGTTTTTATAGTATTTGTTTTTTATAAACTCTAGAAATTCTTTTACATTTAACCTGCTTGCAGTTTTAACTAACCCAGTTCCAAAAGGTTGATTTATATTTTCTATGTTATTATTGTCAATACTTAAAATACTGTTATAAATATCATCGTTAGATTTTCCAGTCCAATTATTTTGTTCATCGAAGGAATTAAAGATTCTAAAAAGTGAATGTTTTTTATAATATTTAGTATTATTATAATTATCAAAATTCTCATAGAACTTATTGCTAAATTCATAAAATTCTTTTCCTCGCCACGAAAGTGTACCTCTTTTTAAGGCCATAGGATGCATAACACCCGCAGCTACATTTGAACTAGAATTAACGTCATTATAATTTATAATTTTAAATTTTTCAGAATAATACGCTAATTTGTTTGCTAAAATAGATCCTGTAATACCTTGTCCTACAATTAAGTATTCATATTCCATTTAAAAAGAAACATCTTTTAAAAAAATAGCAACTCCAAAAAATACCAAGAGACAACCTATACCCATTCCTATTGCTGCGAGTGTGCTGCTATTTAATTTTTCTTTTAACTTACTTGAAAAATATATTTTGAAAATATCTACTGTGAACATGGTTAGTAGCGTTATCCCAAAAAAAGTTAATAATTGAATATTAGATAATTTTAATTCATTGGTAGCATAGGTGCATGCAGCAATCCAAAAAACCAAGACACCTGGATTAATGGCATTTAAACCTAATCCTTTAACAATCAGCTTAAATGGATAGACTATTAAGTTAGAATTATCAGTATCAACTGCTTCTAAATCTTTAATTTTTAAATCAGCTTCTTTTTTTTGCAAGTAATTTTTCCTAATAGAAAATAATCCCAAAATAATAAAAATTGAACCAGCTATATACTGTAAAGCTTTATTAGTTGATAACCATAGGTTGATTTTTTCTGCAACAAAAAAAGCTGCTAGTAGATATATAGCATCGCTTAATAAGATTCCTAAATCTAGAAAAATTGCAGACCTGAATCCTTTTTTAATACTAGTCTCTATCAAAATGAAGAAAGCAGGTCCCAGCATAAAACTAATCATGATCCCAAATAAAATTCCTTTTTGGAATAAGAGCATCATCAAATTTACTTAAATAAACAAAAAAACCGCCCTAGGGCGGTTTAGTATAAAAGTAAATAAATGTGTCAATTAGCCCTTCTTAACAAAAGGAAGACCAGTTTTAGGACTCTCTACAACTTGCTTACCTGACGGTAAGTCACAAGCATTAGATCTTTCGTCTTTGCAGAAGTAATAAATTGTTTGATTTCTTCCACCTCTAAGTACCACATCTTTTGTATGTAAATAGTAACTTTTTCCTTTACTATTTTTATATGAATAACCCATTTTTGATAATTTTTAAATTAATAACTAAGTGAATATATTAAAAATTAAGCTAAAATCCTCTTTAAAAGTTAATTTATAAATAATTATTTATAAATAAATTTACAGGGGTAGAATTTGTTGATTGTTTTTAACGTCTTACCGACACAATAAAATAAAGCTTTTAATTGAGATTTAATTCTTTTAAAAGGTAGTTGAAAAATAACATTTTTACTCTGTTAAGGCTGTGGAATCAAGCTATATTTCTTACAATACTTTTCATAATTTTTCACTTGGTCATTAGAAAGATTTAGTTCTCTTCCATCAATATATGCACTAGTTAATTTATTATACATAATATTTAAAGCATCTCCTTCAGAAACAAATAATGTTGCAGATTTTCCCACTTTTAAAACTCCATAATCATTGATTTCCAGAATTTTAGCACAATTAAATGTAAGGGCTTTTACAGCTTCTTCGTATGGCAGTCCATAGGCTACAGCAGTTCCCGCTAGAAATGGTAAATTTCTTGTTTGCATTTGCTCCATATCACCTTGATTTTCAAAACAAAATAAAACACCTGCTTTAAAAAGTATGGCAGGCAACCTATAGCTTATATCAAGTTCACTTTGTCTGTAATTGGGTAAAGAATGAACTCTATTAATTAAGACAGAAATTTTATTCTCCGCAATTACTTCAGCTATATAATGAGCATCTTTCGCTCCAACCAAAGTTATTTTTTCAATTTTAAATTCATTTTTAAAAGCTATAATTTCTTTTATTTGAGAAACTTCATTAGCGTGAATATACAATCTTTTTCCCCCCCGAAATATTTGTTTCATAGCTTCCATCTTTAAATCTTTCACAACATAGTTTCCCTTATTGTACGCCTCTGCACTTTCAAAAAATCTATAGATTTCATTTATATTATTTAGAATTTTAGTTTTAGCTTTTTTGATATCTAATTCATTATTAGAATTTTGATTGACTCTACTTGTTGGCCAGTTCATATGAATTCCTTCATCAGCTCTAACAACAGCATCTTCCCAATTCCAGCCATCGAAGCTCATTACGGAAGAAGTCCCTGAAATAACCCCCCCTCTCGGTGAAATTTGCCCTAATAAAATACCATTACTACGAACTGTTGGTGTTATCCTTGAATCTGTATTGAAAGATGTTAATGTTCTGGAATTAGGATTAAATTTTCCAGTTTCTCGAAAATCTTTTGTAGCTCTTACTGCCCCAATTTCCATTAACCCTATAGTTGAATTCATAGCAATAAATCCTGGATATATTTCTTGGCCACTTACGTTCTTAATTATTTTATAATTTAGGCTATCAAAATTTTCTTTCTCAAGATCTATGACTTTATCAATTATGCCATTTTGGAAGCCAATGGCAGCTTTTTTAATAACCTTCCCGTCCCCAACATGTAAAGTAGCACCATATAATAAAACACCTTCTAATTGTTTATCAGCAGGTGTTATTTGGCCATAAGTATATAGGGTAAAACTAACTAAAAGGTAAAGTAATATTATTTTATTGTTCAATCTCAAAATCATTGCATTTATGAACTTTATTAATTTGTTTTTTTAAAGATTGAGTAACTGCTCCATTCTTTTTAGCGTTAATCATCTCTGTTATAATACTTGACCTCCTGCTTTCGTTATCTATAATTAATTTATTTTGTGTATTGTGATCATAAAGAAGCCTACCATCAACATAGGTCTTTTCTACTTTAGAATATATGGATAGTGGGGGTCCGTCCCAAATAACGAGATCAGCGTCTTTCCCTTTCTTAATTGACCCAGTTATATGGTCAATATGTAATAATTTTGCAGGGTTGATTGTAACTAACTTAAGTGCCTCATTTTCTGAGCACCCCCCATATTTGATAGCTTTACTTGCTTCTTGATTTAACCTACGACCCATTTCAGCATCATCTGAATTTATTGCAGTTATAATACCCATTTGACTTAAAAGACATGCATTATAAGGGATGGCGTCTCTAACTTCAAATTTATAGGCCCACCAATCGGAGAAAGTTGAAGCACCAGCACCATGTTCTTTCATTTTATCTGCTACTTTATATCCCTCAAGAATATGAGTGAAAGTATTGATTTTAAAACCCATAGAATCTGCCATTTTCATTAGCATATTTATTTCTGATTGGATATAGGAATGACAAGTTATAAATCGTTTTTTATTAACTATTTCACTTAAAGCCTCCAATTGCAAATTTCTTTTAGGCTCAATATTATCAGCTTTCTTTTTTTTACTTAAAGTATTATAGTTATTAATAGCTAATTGATATTCTTTTGCTTCAGTAAAAGCATCGTAATAAATTTGTTCGACACCCATTCTCGTCTGAGGATATCTTACACTATATCTCCACCCCCAATTAGACTGTTTTACATTTTCTCCTAATGCAAATTTTATAAAACCTGGTGCTGATTTTATTTTCATTCTCTCTGCAGTTTGTCCCCATCTCATTTTGATGATAGCACTTTGACCACCAACAGGGTTAGCTGATCCATGAAGAAGCTGGGCTGCAGTAACACCCCCAGAAAGTTGTCTGTAGATGTTAATGTCTTCAGGATTAATAACATCTCCAATACGAACTTCAGAAGTAATGGCATTAGAACCTTCATTTACTCCATTTTGAATAGCAATATGAGAGTGTTCATCAATAATTCCCGGACTTATATGCTTACCATCCAAGTCAATTATATTTACATTTTTATCATCATAAGATATATTTACACCAACAGAAATAATTTTCCCATTTTTAATCCATAAATCACCTACAAATGTTTCTAGATTATCTGATGTCCAAATAGTTGCATTTTTAAAAATAATATTATCAAATTTTGGATAATTGGGACTGCAAAAGTCTAGATGCTGATTGTTAATATATTTTATAGCATTGGTTTTTTTATTAGTTGAATCTTTTTTGATTTCATCTTTGTTTGGGGTCCTAATAGCACTCCAGTTAAACCAATCTCCATTCTTATCTTGTCCTTCACCACTCCATTTGTGACTTCCATCTTCAATTACTCCATCGAGCCTTAAGAAGTTATCTCCTTCCTTATAGCTTAAAGAAACTTTATTGGATCCTCTTGAAAAGGACACATTTTCTTTTTTTTCTTTTTTAGTTTTTATTATTTCCTTTTTGTCGTTAAGAACAATATCACCATTGTTGATACTATCTCTAATTACGTTATAAATTAAGGTTACTTTGGGAGACTTAGAACTTCCTGAGACTAGTAGCTCTTTATTTTTATTTTCAGTAACAAGTGTATAAGTACCTCTAACATCATAATCAAATATAGGATCATCTATTTGCTTTTTTCCCACAACCCAGTTTTCTACAATTTTAGAATTTTTGTCAAATAATTCTTTTTCTGTAATTAAAAAATTGGCAATCATTCCCTTATTTAGAGTTCCACATTGATTATTTATTCCTAGCCATTTTGCAGGAAGCTCTGTTAAAGAGTATAGAATTTGTTCTTTACTAGCGTTATTATAAATACTCTGCCGAATGGCTTTAAAAAAAGCCTTACTATTTAAATTAGAAGATGTAATACAAAATGAGACTTCTTCTTTTTCAAGAGTTTGAATATTGGTGGCAGCATATTTCCAATGTGATAAGTCAGAAGTACTAACAGCAATACCATCATATGGGTTATTTAAGTCCATAGGCTTTGGAAAGTTTAAGGGAACAATCAGTTTTGGATTAATATTTTTTATTTGAGATATATTTTCATATTCTCTTCCATTTCCTTTATATATAAAATCAATATTTGCTTCTTGAGCAATTTTATTGGCTCTAAAAAGATCTAATTTATTATCAAGAATAAAGATTTTTGGTAAATTTTCATTGTCTATTTGAGATTCATAAGAAAGGTTTATTTTGGATTTTTTTTCACTTTTATATTCTTTATACCACCTGGAGTCAATAAAGAACTGCCTAAGAAGCGCAATTGAACCCATAAGAGAGGACGGGTAGGCCTGGTTTGAGTTCCCTTTATTAAAGGAATAAAAACTAGCGGCTTTATCTAATAAAAAGATATTTTCAAATTCTTTTGTTAACATTATTAACGCACCTGAGCCTCTCACAATTCCATTTTTTTGGTGGGAAACCACCATTCCATAACCTTTATTTAAGTAGCCTTTCATCGATTTGAAATCAGGATCAATATTTTCTATGGAATTATATTCTGGTCTTACAGCCTCATTCCAATGGTAAGGACCCTTTTTTGAAGAAGTATATTGTGGGGAATAGGATTTCTCTTTCTTTTTTTCATTTACAATGTTGAGATCACTTACTAGTTCAATAAATGATGGATATATGTGTTTTCCTTTGAGATTGTGAATAATTGCATTTTTAGGAATGGAAATATTGTTGCCAACATTTATTATTTTTCCGTTTTTAATAACTAGTATAGCATCTTTCAAAGTTGTTTTAGAATCTAAATGAATAGTGGTGTTAAGGAAGGCTTCAGGAAGATCTAGTTTATCTTTTATACCAATATGAGGTTGAAAATCTTTATTTTGAGCAAGCGAAAATAAGGTTATTAAAAATGATGAAACAAAGAGTAGGTATCTTTTCATTATAGATGAATTTATAAATATTAACTATATCTTTCGAGAAATATTTAATAAATTTTTTAATATGAATTCTACAAACGCTAATATTATAAATTCTATTTGTCTAATTGTCATTGGTTTATGGGGATACTTTGAAGTTTCTTCACCTACTGCACTTATCCCTGTCGGTTTTGGAGCCGTTTTAATTTTATGTTCACCAGGCGTAAAAAAGGAAAATAAAGTAATAGCTCATGTTGCTGTTCTTTTAACCCTTGTTATTTTAGTTGCTTTAGCTGGAATGAGATTGCCTAAATCATTAGAAAAAGGGGGCTTAGGTCTTGTAAGAGTTTTTTTAATGATTGGAACTTCTGCCTTATCAATGGTTTTTTTTATAAGAAGTTTTATAGCTGCTAGAAAAGCTAGAGAGAATAGTTAATGGTAAAGTAATCTAACTCATTTTTGGAAAAAGCAGTTTTAGTAGGAATTAATTACAGTTCTCAAACTAGTGCTCAAACAAAAGAATTTTTGGATGAGTTAGAGTTTTTGGCTCTTACTTCAGGAGCAAAAACATCCAAAAGATTTACACAATCTCTAAATGTGTCTCATTCTACAACTTTTGTTGGAAAAGGAAAACTTAACGAAATTGAAGCATTCGTAAAAGAAAATGAGATAGACTTAGTGATTTTTGATGACGACCTTTCCCCTTCTCAACTTAGAAATATCGAAAAGCAGTTATGCTGTAAAATATTAGATAGGAGTAATTTAATTCTAGATATTTTTGCTAGTAGAGCTAGAACAGCCCATGCTAAAACTCAAGTAGAATTAGCACAGTACCAGTATTTACTACCCCGATTAACTAGAATGTGGACACATTTAGAAAGGCAAAAGGGTGGAATTGGTATGAGAGGGCCTGGTGAAACTCAAATTGAAACAGACAGAAGAATTATTAATCAGAAGATAAGTAACTTAAAACAAAAACTTTCAAAAATTGATAAGCAAAAATTTGCTCAAAGAAAAAACAGAGGGAATATGGTTAAAGTAGCTCTCGTTGGATATACAAATGTGGGGAAATCTACATTAATGAATATTATAAGTAAGTCTAAAGTTTTTGCAGAAAATAAATTATTCGCGACTTTGGATACTACTGTAAGAAAAGTAGTTGTAGATCAAATCCCATTTCTTTTAAGTGATACCGTGGGATTTATCAGAAAGTTACCTCATCAACTAATAGAATCTTTTAAGTCAACATTAGATGAAGTTAGAGATGCAGATATTCTAATTCATGTAGTTGACCTATCTCATGCAGTCTACCAAGAGCAAATGAACTCTGTAAATGAAACATTAAATGAGCTATTAAAAGTTCCTAAATTAACTATTATTTGTTTTAATAAAATTGACTTAATTAAAGACGAAGAATTAGTAGCCTTAAAAGAGTTTTGGGGAAATAAAGACTCAAACATTGTTTTTGTTTCAGCTTCTAGTAATATAAATATTGGGAATTTAAAAAAAGAATTATTTAATAAAGTTAAAGATATTCATTATACAAGATTCCCATATAACAAAACCCAAATCTATTATTAAGTTTTTTTAGTACCTTCAAAAGTATATGGGAAATAAATTAGTTATTGGATCTTCTGGACAAATTGGTGTTGAACTAATAGAACAACTTTCTAAAATTCATGGGCCAAAAAAAGTTATTGGTTCAGATATAAAACCAGTGTTAAGTAATAAAGTTGAAGGAGTTGAATATTTATTACTAGACGTTCTTAATAAAGCCAAGCTTTTAAAAGTAATTAAAGATTATAATATTTCAGAAGTTTATTTATTAGCTGCACTGCTTTCTGCAGTTGCTGAAAAAAATGTTCAGTTAGCATGGGATTTAAATATGCAAGGGCTTTTTAATGTACTAGAATTAGCAAAAGACAAGCATATACATAAAATATTTTGGCCAAGTTCTATAGCTGTTTTTGGACCAACAAGCCCAAAACTAAATACTCCTCAAACAACAATTTTAGAACCTTCAACTGTTTATGGTATTAGTAAAATGGCAGGTGAAAGATGGTGTGAATACTATTTTTTGAAATTTGGTGTTGATATTAGAAGTTTGAGATATCCTGGAATTATAAGCTATAAATCACCCCCTGGAGGAGGAACCACTGATTATGCAATTGAAATATTTCATGCAGCAATTACAAAGAGAAAATATCAATGTTTTATTGATGAAAATGTTACACTTCCAATGATTTATATGGACGATGCCATTAGAGCAACTATTGAATTGATGAATATTGATAGAAATCGATTGACTATCAAATCCAGTTATAATCTTTCTGGAATGAGTTTTTCTCCAAATGAAATAGCTAATGAACTGAAAAAGCATTTCCCAACCTTCAAAATGACTTATGATAAGGACTTTAGAAACGAGATTGCTCTGTCATGGCCTTCTGTTATTGACGACTCTTCAGCTAGAAAAGACTGGAATTGGAATCATCAATTTGATTTAACAGCAACAACTAAAGAAATGCTAAAAGGGATTTCCCTAGTTCATTCCTAATACTTTATTAATATTGTTAAAAGTTTCTACAACAGACTTATAATTTTCTTTTTCACTAGCACTTCTGTAGCTCCAAGCACCCTTTAATTTGATAACTAAAATCCAAAATTTAAAATTGAAAACTGCAAAAATTGGAAGCAAAATTAAGAGAACTAAAGTCAATTCTATATTGCTATTTAAGTAAGTTAAAATAATAAGAAGCAACCAATATAAAACGAAAAGTACCACCCCAATTGCTTGTTTTAATGATCCATGAAAAGTTCTATCCTTAATCTTATTATTCACAAACCAAACAGGAATTTTATAAGGCAAGTAATTGGTAATTAATGTCATTAAATGAAGAGGTAGAACCACTATTATTAATAAAGTAAATATTGAAATTTTAATAAATGAAAATGGCGGATTTTTTAATAAATAAGGCCTTATTTTATTTTCTTTTACAAAAGACTTTACAATATTTACATCTGTTAAAAGTTGGTTGTAAGTTTTAAATTCCTCTTCTTTTATTCTTTCAAGTTTTGACAATAGAGATTTTCTTGTCCTGTATTTTTGCTCAGTTTTTTTTTCATTATTTAAAGGAAAGCGATGAAGTAAATAATAGATTTCATCATAATTTTCAATATCCTCAATATGTATTAAAACTGATTTTAAATTTTGTCTGACTTTTTGAGTTAATTTATTTACTGTCTCAACAGGATTCTTGTCATAGTCATCAAAATAATCACCAATACTTATTGGGTTACCAACATTTACCAATACATCAGCATTCATACTAAAATGATTTTCATAGTCAATCCCAATAGGGACTATAAAAAGAGGTGTGTCTTTTCCATATTTAGTTAAAGTTCCTAGCGCAATTCTTGAAACTCCTTTTTTTAAAGATCTGAGTGTTTTTTTAGAGTTATGATTTCCCTCTGGAAAAATGATTAGATGCCCATTATTTTTTAAAATATCATAACAAACTTCAAAAGTTTCTTGATTTTTTTCAATAGTGTTTACGCCATCTCTTTGTCTGTATATAGGAAGCATATAAAATTTACGAAGTAATTTATATACAAGTTTATTTTTGAAAATATCTGCTCTAGCTAAAAAATTAATTGGATTATTTGCTTGCCCAGCAATTACAATTGGATCTAAAAATGCGTTCTGATGGTTTGCAGCATAAATAATTCCAGCATTTTTTGGAATCTTCTCTTTTCCTAAATATTTAAAGTTTTTAAAATAAGTTCTAGAGCCAGTAATAACAATCGAGTAGCCAACTTTATATGGGAGACTCCAATTTTTAAACCAGTAACCTAACCAAAAATTTCGCATTATTTATCTTAAAACTGCATTAAATTCTTTCACAAGAATATCTTGAATTTTTCTCATTACTTTTTCAATTTCTTCATCTTTCAAAGTTCTATCAGAATGTAAAAATTTAAATCTAAATCCATAGGATTTTTTACCGTTTAATTTTTCATCTCTATAAATATCAAATAATGAAATAGTTTTCAAAATTGAAAAGTTTAATTTTTTTATGAGCATTAATATTTCATTCATAGTGATTTTCTCTTCAATGAGAAACGATAAATCTCTATATGATTTTTGAAACTTATTAATAGGTTTAAATTTAATTTTTGAATTCATTGCATAGTTACTGAATTCATCAAAATAAATTTCAGCAACGAAACATGGCTCTTTAAAACCAACTATATCCATAATATCATTTTTTACCAATCCTATTTTAGAAATTATTTTATTTCCTTTTTTAATTTTAATACCCTCCTCAAAGTATTCGTCAGATTTGATTATTTCCAACTCATAATTAATTCCAAAAGTTTTAAATATACTTTCTACTATCCCTTTAATTTGAAAAAAGCTAGTTTGTAATTTCCCATTGAACCAATGTTCGTCATTTTGTAATCCGCTAACAGTAATTATTAAATTATTCTTTTCAATAAAGTGAGCATTTTTTAAATTATAGACCTTCCCCCATTCAAAAAGTTTTGAGTTAGGATTACCGTTAAAATGATTGTGCTTGGTAGCTTCAATTGCTCCAAAAATTAAAGATTCTCTTAGTATAGATGTATCTTTACTTAAAGGATTTAAAAGCTTTATTTCTCGATTTTCATCATTTTCTTCATCCCTTGCGTATAAATCTTTCGTTAATGAATTATTAATCATTTCATAGTAACCTAAGCTAACTAAATGATTACTTATTTTTTGTTGAACTTTATGTTTGTTTTTCAAGGTAGGAACAGATGGAGAACTATTTAGTTTTTCTGGTATTAAAATATTGTTGTAGCCATAAATTCTCATCACTTCTTCGGTAATATCAATTTCCCTTGTGACGTCATTTCTATAATTTGGCACTATAACTTTAGCTCTATTTTCTTTAATTATTTCCAACTTAATTTCTAGATAATTTAGTATTTCAATAATCTCATGGTTACTAATTTTAAAACCTCCAATTTTTCTTATATCATTAAAATCAATTTCAAAACTAAAATCATTTTGTATTGTTGGATATAGATCAAAAATATCTGAACTTACTTCTCCACCACTTAATTCTAATATTAGCTGACTAGCCTTAATTAGTGCAGGAATAACCATATTTGAGTCAACTCCTCTTTCGTATCTAAAAGAAGCATCAGTATTTAACCCATGCCTCTTTGCGGTTTTCCTAATTGAAACTGCATTAAATAAAGCACTTTCAATAAAAATATTCTTCGTGTTTTCTGAAACACCCGAGTTTAATCCGCCAAAGACACCTGCTAAACACATTTCTTTACTCTCATCACAAATCATAATGTCATTTTCATCCAATTTCCTTTTTACTCCATCTAGAGTAACGAATGAAGTTTCATTTTTTGGAGATTTTATATTTATAGTATCCCCTGCAATTTTATCTAAATCAAACGCATGAAGTGGCTGTCCGTAACTATGAAGCGTATAATTGGTGATATCTACAATATTATTAATAGATTTCAGCCCTATTGACTCAAGCTTTTCTTTTAACCAATTAGGGCTGGGTTTTACATTAATATTTTTAATAACAATTCCTGCATACCTATAGCACAGGTTAGGATTTTCAATATTTATGGTTAGATTATTGTTGTTTTTATATTTTAGATCCTTTTTCTGAGGAGTTTCTTTTAATAATTTATTAGTCTCAATTAACTTTTTAAACTTTAGGGCTACTAATAAGTCTCTTGCTACCCCATAGTGACTCATTGCATCAGCTCTATTTGGTGTTAATCCTATTTCAAAAATGGAGTCGCTTATAACATTGAAATAACTTGAAACAGTGGTGCCAACTTTTGTATCGTTTTCAAGAACTAGTATTCCTTCGTGATCGTTACCTAGACCAATTTCATCTTGAGCACAAATCATCCCAAAGGATTCTTCTCCTCTTATTTTAGCTTTTTTTATTTTAAAGGATTCTCCATTAATGGGATAAATAATAGTCTCTGGCTTTGCAATCACAACTTTTAGACCTTTTTTGACGTTAGGTGCTCCACAAACTATTTTATAATCATCTTTTTCGCCAATATCAACTTTAGTTATTTTAAGTCTATCTGCATTAGGGTGCTTTTCAACGTCTAATATTTCACCTACAATTAATCCGGAAAGTCCTCCCTTTATATTTTCGTAACTTTCTACTCTTTCTACTTCCAACCCAATTTCGGTTAGAAGTTCAGCTGTTTGATTAGGGGATAACTTAAAATCTAAATTCTCTTTAAGCCAGTTGTATGATATTTTCATAAAAAACTTGAAGTTTGTCGTTGTAAAAATAACTGCTTTTATTATCCAACAAAAAATAACAGCTATAAAAACTTTATAGTTATAATCAACTATTAGTTTAAATAATGTTTGATAAAGTAAAATTTTTATATTTTTGCCCACCTAAAGTTGGTGCCTTAGCTCAGTTGGTAGAGCAATGGACTGAAAATCCATGTGTCCCTGGTTCGATTCCTGGAGGCACCACTTGTTAAAAAGCTCTCATTTATGGGGGCTTTTTTAATTATTAACGCAATAAAAATCTAACCCTTTTGTCGCCTTTAACTGATGGTCAAATAACGTGGCATTATCCCAGTGGGAACCATTCCCCCAGAGTGTATGGCAGTTTGTAGACACCCACGCTGGCTCCCAATAAACTAAGCCTTTTCCTCCGGAATTTTGTACAACTTGTTTGAGTTCTAAAAGATAATCAAACTGTCCTTGTTGTGTTGCGGGGTAATTTGTTAGCAGAGCTTGGGAATCTAAAATATTATTAGCACTATCAATATTTTGTAAAGTAAATGGATAAGCTGTTTCAACTATCATTAATTTTTTATTGTATGTAGTTCTTAATTGACTCAGGACAGGCCCAAGATTTGATAAATCATATTGAGACCACTGAGGATAATATGACAGTCCTATCCAATCATAATCCTCTACATTGTTTTTAGATGCTTGATCAAACCACCAAATAGCATTTTCAGGTTGTGCAATGTGGAGCATTATTTCAATATTATTTGTTGTTGTAGCTGAAAAATTCCTAACAGCTTTTATACCTTTATTTAATAAAAAAGAGTTCCTAATCCAATTAATAGGCCATTGTAAATTTCCTTTTTGTAAAATCATGGGATTAATTTCATTTCCTATTTGAACTATTTCTGGTGATAATTCTAGACTGTCAAGTGTATATAAAGTAGAGTAAGTATAGTTATATAACATATTCCCTAATAAACTGTCATTACTTAAGTTAATTTCCCAGGCCAAAGGAATTTCTTGTTTTGAAGGATCAGCCCAAGTATCGGAGTAGTGAAAGTCTAATAAAACAGACAGATTACAATTCTTTGCTCTTTGAATAGTTTTTATTACATCTTCAAGATTTGAATAATTAGTCCATGTTGGGTTATGCCAAAGTCTAACCCTTATTAAATTGGCACCTGCAGTTTTAAAAATATCAAAAACATCTGTTTCTTGATTGTTAGAGTTTTTATAAACAGCACCACAATCTTCCATTTCATTTACATAAGAAAGGTCCGCACCCAAATAAAAATTAATAATTGAACTATCAGCTACATTATTACATGATTTTTTACAAGAAAGTGTTATTTGTAAAATCATTGCTACTGAAAATATATATGATAGTTTTTTATGAGCCACTATTTTAATATTACAAAATAAAACACTAATACTTTTACAATTTCAAAGAAAAATCCAATTAAATTTGTGATACTTGAAAAAATCTAATAAAACTTTAATTATTTTTTCCCTCTTAATTACTTATGTAATTCTTCAGTTCTTATGGTGGGGCTATCATATTTCATATTTGACAGAGCAATTAAATGACAATGAGGCCTACGTGTCAAGAAGACTAACCATGATTGCAGGTGAGGGCTCCGTATTTATTATTATAATTTGTTTGGGGGCATTTTATGTGATTAGATCTTATTATAAAGAAATCAATTTAGCCAAGAAAGAAAAAAACTTTGCTCTTTCAGTTACTCATGAGTTAAAAACACCTATTGCCTCTTCAAAATTATTTGCAGAAACACTACTTCAAAGAGAAAATCTAGATCAAAATCAAATTACTACAAGTCTAGAAAAAATTGTTCATGAACAAAACAGATTAAATGAATTGGTAGAAAAAATATTATTAGTTAGTACTATTGAAGAAATGACCAATGATATGCAAAAAAAGCCGGTTATTTTGCATGACATCATCAATCAGAGTATTGATAATGATTCCAATTCTCATGTAGTTAATAATAGTGTTCCTAAAAAACTGAGCATTATCGGAGACGACTTTTATTTAATTTCTTTGTTCCAAAACTTATTTGATAATGCTAAAAAATATTCACCAAAAGGATCTACCATTAATTTTTATATTGAAAATCATGAAAGTAAATTAATTTTATGCGTTTCGGATGAAGGAATAGGAATTTCAGACAAAGAGAAGCTAAAAATTTTTGATAGATTCTACAGAACAGAAGATGAAGAAACTAGAAATTATAAAGGAACCGGATTAGGCTTATTTTTAGTTTATCAGATTACTAAAATGCACGGAGGAAAAATTATTTGTAAAAATAATTTACCTCAAGGATCTATTTTCGAACTTTATTTAAAAAAAGAGAATGGATAAAAAAACAGCCCTAATAATTTTAGATGGATGGGGAATAGGGGCTAAAGATAACTCGGACGGAGTTCACCTTGCAAAAACTCCATTTTTTGATTCCCTCATGAAAAATCACCCAAATGCTCAATTGAAAACATTTGGAAAAGAAGTGGGGTTACCTGAAGGACAAATGGGGAATTCAGAAGTAGGACACTTAAATATTGGAGCTGGAAGAGTAGTCTATCAAGATCTTTTAAGGATAAATAATGCGATTAAGGATGGTAGTTTTTTTAAAAACAAGCAACTTTTAAAGGCTATTGAAATTGCTAATAAAAATAATTCGGCAATACATTTGATGGGATTAGTTTCTGAAGGAGGGGTTCACTCCTCACTAAATCATTTATTGTCGTTATGTACTTTTTTAAAGGAGAATTTTAAAGGGAAGGTATTTATTCAGGGATTTAGTGATGGGAGGGATTGCAGTCCTAAATCGGGAATTTCAGCCTTTGACAAACTTGAAAAGCATATTTTAAACACTAATATTTCAATTTCATCAATCATTGGGCGTTACTATGCAATGGATAGAGACCAAAGGTGGGAACGGATTCAAAAAGCCTACAATCTATTAACTAAAGCTGAAGGAGTTCTAAAAAAAGATTGTCAAACTGCTTTTAAAGAAAGTTATAGTAATGAAATAACAGATGAGTTTTTAGATCCTGTAAAAATTAAAAATTCTGAAGGGAGTATTAATAACAATGACGTTGTTATATGCTTTAATTTTAGAACAGATAGATGCAGACAAATTACAACTGCCTTAACCCAAAAAGATTTTATTGATTATGATATGAAGTCCCAATCCCTAAGTTATTTTACCATGACCAACTATGATCGGTCTTTTAAAAACATAGAAGTTATTTATGATAAAGAAAATTTATCCATGACTATTGGGGAAGTTCTCAGTAATAATAACAAAAAGCAATTAAGAATTGCAGAAACTGAAAAATATCCTCATGTAACTTATTTTTTCAGTGGAGGCAGAGAAGAGAAATTCAAAGGTGAGTCTAGGATTGTAGTTAGTTCCCCAAAAGTAGCAACTTATGATTTACAGCCTGAAATGAGTGCAGAAAAAGTAACTTCTAATGCTACTAATTTTATTAAAGATCATCTGCCAGATTTTATTTGCTTAAATTTTGCCAATCCAGACATGGTTGGCCATACGGGTATTCCAGCAGCAATTATTAGAGCATGTGAAAAAGTAGATCAATGTTTAGAAAAAATAATTAATTGTTTAGATGAATTAGATTATTCTGCAATTATAATTGCTGATCACGGTAATGCTGACAAAATGATAAATAATGACGGGTCCTCTCATACTGCACACACTTTAAATATGGTACCAATTATTATTTTTGACAAAGATATTGAAGCTATAGAAAATGGTAAATTAGCAGATGTTGCTCCTTCCTTACTACATCTCATGAATATAAAAAAGCCAAATGAAATGTCTGGGAATAGTCTTTTTTGATTAGTCTCTTATAATTTGAACCTGTCCACTTATACCATTAGCCGTAATATTTATATCATTATACCCAAACTTTTCTGATTCTGGGTTTATAAAATAATAGTAAAGACCTTCATTTAGTTGCTCTCCGCTTAAGTAATGAGTTCCCTCCCAATTGTTTTGATAGTCTTCATTTTCGTAAACCAAATGCCCCCACCTATTGTAAATCATTACACTAGGGCTTAGATATTGATCTAAATTTATGGGGACAAAAAAGTCATTTATTCCATCATTGTTTGGAGTAAAAACGTTTATGGTTTCTACAGGGCATTGAACCCATACAAAACAACTATCTGAAACTTCTTTGTTGCAATTGTCAAATGCAGTAATTGAAAACAACTTAGTTATAGGGGGTGAAACATCAATACTGTCATTATTACTTCCGTTGGACCAATTAATAATAACCGGGTCTAAACCTCCAGATAAATTCGCATTTAGTATTGCAATTTCACCAAGTTGATCACATATATTAACACTATCTGTTAAAGCTAGTTGCATAGGAGTGTAGTCACTAATAAATAAAGTAGCTGTTGAGGTGTCCAATTGTCCAGAACATTCCTCAAAAATCACGCTAAGAATAACAGTTTCTGTTAACTCTGATATGCTATCTATTATTGGATTAATAAAAATTGTATCAACTAATTGTCCTGCAGGTATGACTAAACTGTCATTTATGAAATCATAATCTAATCCCATAGTTGCACTTCCGCCAAAATCAAATCTTACAACAAAATCACCAGTTGTATCAGTTCTTTCAAAATTGAAAAAAGCAGAGTTACATCCCTCATATAATAATGTGTCACTATTGACTATTCCACTTGACAGACCAATAGTTCCATTTGAGGAAAAGCTACCAGCCTCTAAAAAAACCCAAGAGTCTAGATTTGAATCCGAACCGTCAGCAATGGCTAGTCTAATGTGGTAAGTTTCACCACATTGCACCACTGCATTTGCTTGAAATTTCTGGGTAAATCCATTGCAAAGAAGGGTTTGAAATACATTAGTATTATTAATATAATAATTACTATTTAGTACATTGTTAATTGAGCTTATAGTTATTGGAAGTGGGGGATTCGAATTAGGAACAGTAGCAATATTTAAAGATCCATTTGGAAACCCACTAGGGGCAGAGTAGGGACCAGTGATTCCGGGCCCAGAGATAAAAAAACCAAACACATCGTTGTATTGGCTGTTTACCCACTGCAAATATTCATTTGATCCAAAAATATAGTCAAAAACTAAGGTGTCAGAATTAGGAATAAAATCAAATTCAAGCAGTGCCACATCAAAAACACCTGAAACGTTAAAAGATTGGCCAATAAGAGCAGGAACACTATTAGCGACGTTAAGTAAATCGGGATCAGTAACGCTATTATTTGGGGTATTTATTATTCCATTAAAGTTAGGATCCAAGGCATTAATATTCCCAGTGGATAAAACTATTCCACTATCCATATTTAAATTGGTATTTATTGCGTTGAAGTATCCAACTTGAATTGCGTCACCTTGAAATGAGTGATTACTAGAAACCACACCTCCACCTAGCAGTATGCTGTCAATTAAAGTAACAGGACTATTATATGGTGCAGCATTATCAACTTCTATCTGAGAATAATAGTTATCAAATAGCAATAAAATTAAAAGTATTAATAGCAGTTTTAATTTCAATTAAAATAAATTTAATTTTAAATATACTATTTTATGGTAAGCACAAAGTTTCAAAGTTCTGATTTGAATATTATTAAAATGATCGAATAATTTTGAAGCGAAACTTGATAATAAATATTTTAACAAAAGAAAATACGATTTTTCAAACTTCCAATCTTCAAAAAAGTCTTCACAACATAGAGCCTAATTAATTAATTTTTAACTTTCACAATAAATAATAAAGTTATACAATGACACAAGATTATATCAATAATAATAGAGAAAGATTTTTAGAAGAATTATTTGAATTTATTAAAATACCCTCTGTCAGTGCTGATATGAGTTTTAAAAATGATGTTTTAAAAGCTGCTAGTTTTTTAGAGCAAAATTTAAAAGATGTAGGGGTTGATAATGTTGAAGTTTTTCCAACTGAAGGTCACCCAATTGTATATGGGGAAAAGATAATTGATAAAAATTTGCCAACGGTCTTAGTCTACGGACACTACGATGTTCAACCTGCAGATCCTTACGAGCTTTGGGATACAGATCCATTTAACCCGGTTATAAAAAAAACTGATATTCATCCTGAGGGAGCCATTTTTGCAAGAGGAGCCTGTGATGATAAGGGCCAAATGTTTATGCACGTTAAGGCCTTTGAAGCGATGTATAAATCTGGTGAATTGAGTTGTAATGTGAAGTTTATGTTTGAGGGCGAAGAAGAAGTAGGATCTAAAAATCTTGAAAAATTTGTTCGTTCTAATACAAGTTTATTAAAGGCAGATATAGTTTTGGTTTCAGATACTGGAATTATAAATAACGAAACCCCTTCAATCTGTGTTGGGTTAAGAGGACTGAGTTATGTTGAGGTCGAGCTTACGGGCCCTAATAGAGATCTTCACTCTGGACTTTATGGTGGAGCAGTTGCAAACCCTATCAATATTCTTTCTAAAATGATTGCTTCGCTACATAAAAGCGATGGTACAATAAATATTCCAGAATTTTACTCTGATGTAATTGAAGTAAGTAAAGAAGATAGATTTCAAATGGCAAAAGCGCCCTTTAATTTAAGGGAATATAAAAACGATTTAGATGTTAAAGGTGTATATGGAGAAGCTGGATATACTACTAATGAAAGAAACTCTATTAGACCTTCTCTTGACGTTAATGGCATATGGGGTGGATATATTGGTGAAGGAGCTAAAACAGTATTGCCTTCAAAAGCTTACGCCAAAATCTCTATGAGGTTAGTCCCTAACCAAAGCTCAAAAGAAATAACTGATTTATTTGAAAATCATTTTAAGCAAATTGCACCAGATTATGTAAAGGTTAAAGTAACTGCTCATCATGGTGGAGAAGGAGTTGTTATTCCAACAGATTTCCCTGCGTTTTTAGCAGCCAAAAAAGCTATGGAGTACACCTTTGGGAAAACACCAATCCCTGTGAGAAGCGGAGGTAGTATACCCATAGTTCCTATGTTTGAGGAAGTTTTGGGCTTAAAAACAATACTTCTAGGTTTTGGATTAGATTCTGATGTCATACATTCTCCTAACGAACATTTTGGGCTATTTAATTTTTATAAAGGAATTGAAACTATTCCTCATTTTTACAAAAACTATGCTTTAGTAATGTCCCAATAAAATGAGAAATCTACTGTTGTTTTTTTCCTTTTCTTTTTTTATTTCCTGTAAAATTTATAAGCCTGTAGAATTTAAAGGAATTGAAGATTATTCATTTTCATCTCAAACAGGATGTAATCCAATATGTCTTACACTGGAACTTTACAACCCCAATCCATATAACGTTTCTTTTAAGTCTGCTATTATTAAGGCTAATTTAGACAACGACGACTTGGGTTACTTAAAATTAACCAAACCCTCTATTTTAAAAAAGAAAAATGTTTCACTACTTGAACTATCTATTGGTTCTGATGTAAAAAAAATTCAACCAATGTTGTCGGGATTTTTAAATTATTTTGTTGGAAAGGATATAGCTCTTTCAGTTGATGGATTAATAAAAGTAAAAGCTTTGGGCTTGGCTAAAGAGTTAAAAGTTAAAAAGACTTTTATATTGAAAAAGTAAAGAAATTATACTACGTAAATCAATTACGTAGTTGTTGTAGATATTTGAGTTGTATTTAAAACTTAATTATGACAACAGAAAACGATTCAAAAACTATTTTTAAAGTTAATTATATAATTTATGAGAAGAATGATACGGCAGTATTATTAGATGGTGTAGCTTATATTGGGCATAAAAATTATTACACATCTATCCCCTTAGATATTGTTAGATTCACCCATTTTTGTGAACAACTCTTAGGTCTAAAAAAAACCAACTTAATGTGGTCTATTTTACTTGAAAATGATGACCTAGTTTCTGAAATAATTCCTAATGATTATTTAGGTCATAATATGATTTTTTCAGACAACGAAACACTAGTTAACTCTTACTTATTTAAACTTAAAACAGCATAAATGAAAACATTAGCAATTTCAAATAATATATCTTTTATATTACCAAAGATGGGAATTATGACTCATTTAGTAGAACTCACAAGACATGATTATATTTACATTAAAGACAATCTTAAAACTAACGATATTCTTCAAATAGAAGTAGATAAAAGTAGGTTTTGGGAAGAAAATTCTTTAGCAGTATATTACAAAGAATTCAAATTGGGTTATTTAAATAGCTCTATAAATAAAGTAGTACAAAAAATGATTAATAAATATGGAGATGTTAAAGTGATATTAAAAAATAAACCTACTGGACATAACCCATTTGAAGGAATTGACATCTTGATTCAAATTGGATAATTATTTAGATAACCACAAACTTGGGTTTACAGTATTCATTCCACTAGAAAGTATACGCCATATCTCAAAATGTGACTCTGATATACCAGATTCTTTAGCTAGCAACTTTCCAAGTTTATCTTTAGACTTAACTTGATCTCCTTTTTTTACATAAACTTCCTGTAAATTTGCATATACTGTTCTATATTCACCGTGACTAACCATAACAACTCTCCCAGCTCCTGGAATTATAAGTACACTAGTAACTTTACCCTCAAATACAGCTCTTACATTAGCATTTTTAGATGTAGTTATATCAATTCCATTATTATCTACAAACGCAGTAGTGACTAAATGATGTTGGTGCTTACCATATTTGCTTGTTATTTCTCCTCTTTCAACAGGCCAAATTAATCTTCCTTTATTTTTATTAAAGCTTTTTGACATAGCTATTCCTTCAGGAGTTAAAGAAAATTTGGCTTTCTTAAGTTTTTCTAATGCTTTAATTTCATCTTCAATAGCTTTTTTAACAGCTTTTGCAATTTCGTTTCTTTTTACATTATTTTTCTCTAAATCAGCCGCTAGAGTTTCTTCATTATTACGAATTTTGTTAAGAGAAATTAATTGTGAATTTTTATCAGATTGGTAGTTTGTTTTTTCATTTTTCTTTATTTCTAGTAAATCTTTTTTCTTTTTTATCTCTTCATTTAGTTCTTCTTTTTTTATGGTCAAGTTGTCTTGAGTTTTTTTGACTCTATCAATTTGCTTTAAGCGATAGTCTTTATAATGCTGAATATATTTCATCCTATGAAAGGCTTCTGAAAAAGTCGATGCAGAAACTATATATAAAAATTTATAATTTGGATCTCTATTTTTAAATGCATATAAGAGCATTTTTTTATACTCCTCCCTAAGTATTTTATTAGTATTTATTAGAGAATTCACTTGCCTATTAATCTCTTGTATTTTTTCATCCATTCTTCTCAATTGAATATTATAATTATCAATAAGTTTCTGACGATATTTTATTTGTTTATTTACAATATTAATTTCACTAAGCGTTAGTTTTTTTGTGGCTCTAGTTTGATCAATTAAAACTTTTGTATGTTCAATTTTTTCAAGAAGAATTTTTTCTTGTCTTTTAAGTAACTCACTTTTTTTTTGACCTATAAGAGTGTTAGAATTTAAAATCCCAAATAATAATATGGATATGTATATAAAAAATCTAGTCATTAAAGTTCAATAATTTATAATATTTATCAATCTTATTAAAGGTGAGCTTTTGAGGAATATCATACTTGATACTTTTAAAATTAATGGCGATATTATATTTAGTTTCAGAGTTGCTTAGTTCAATTTCAATTTCCATTGGGGTTGAGTAGCCATTTATTTCTTGTCTATTTTTATAAACTATATTTATTTGAGAACTATTCTCAGGAAAAATTAAATTAATTCTTTCGCACTTGAATGTAAAAGGATTGATCCAAGATTGGTAAATATAATTAACTGGCTTTTTTGTTTTGCTTGATGTAATTCTTTTAGTTTTTCTAGGTCTATGAGATAATAAATGGTACTCATTATCTTCAACATGTAAAATAAACTTATCATCTAAATATTTTAAATAGGAACCACCAATTATAAGTTCTTGAATTAAACCGTATGAAAATGATAAATTAGTTACATCATTTAGTTCCCTAATAGAACCGTCAAAAAATAATTTTTCGGGATAGTCAATAGTCATTTTGACAGAGTCATTAGTGAATAATGTCCTAAAAATTTTCTTTTTATATTTAGTAATATTAACCCATATAACACTATCAATTTTTGATCTAATATTTATTTCTACTTCTTGATTTTCCTCTTCATTAATACTTATTAAAGAATTCCCTCTAATTTTTATCCATTCTGGAATTATTTCTTTAGATTTAACCGAGTCTAAAAGTTTTTTTTCGTGTAATACTTTAATAATTCCCCCTTCTTCAACATTTTTTATCGTTGAGCAAGAAAAACAAATAATCCAACTTAAGAATACAATTTTTATATTATTCAATAAACTTATTTTCACTAATTTTTTGAATTAATTTTTTTGAATGGTTTCCTGTTTCTTTTGATTTCCCCCAAAATAATAATGCCCCATCTTTTTTGTTAAGTTTAAATAATACATCTCCATAGTGTTCTAGAATTTCTCCTGAACTTTCATTGCTATACATGACTGCTTTAAATAATTCTTTTTCTGCCAGAGAATATTTACCCATTTGGAATAAAACCCATCCATAAGTATCACAATATGTAGCAATATTGGGTAATTTAGACAAAACCATTAATATTAACTCTTCAGCTCGTCGGAGATTTGATTTTCTTAAAGCCAAATAGTAACTATAATTATTTAAAAGAATTAAATTATTTGGATTTAAAGCTATTGACATTTCATAATATTCAAAACATTTATCATACTTGTTTTGGCGATAATATACATTACCAATTTCTACAAGAAATTCGCTTTCCAAAATTGAATCTTCAAAAACTAATTCTCTTCCTTTTAAAAGGAATTTTAAAGATTCATTTAACAATCCACTATTGGTTAGGCTTATTCCCATAGCTAAGTAGGGAAAAGGTTGATTAGGATGGCTTTCAATAGCTGCTTTTGCATCCTTAATGGTAATATCAAATTTACTTCTAGACATAGTTGAAGAGAGTAATTGTACCCATGCTTCAATAGGAAGAGAATTTATTTTTAAAGACTTTCTTAAATATGAGCATCCTGTATCTTCATCGCCCTCCATCATTTTAAGATTCCCCACTATTAATAAAACATCACTGTTATTAGGATGTTCTTTAAGAAAATACTCTGTGAGATTTGACATTTGTGACATGCTGTAAGGACTATTTTTATCATAAAAAATCTGTAATAGCATTTGTTTTTTTAAGGTTTCTTCTACTTCTTTAGAACTCATCACATATAACAGCTCTGAATAACCCTTAAAGAATTTTCTTTTTTTATAATAATGTTGGAATAAAGAAAGTCTAACTAATCCATTAGAAGAGTCAATATCCATCATATTATTTAATAAAAATTCCGCGTCTAAGGGCTGATTTATATTTTCATAATATTCTGCTAATAAACCAAGTGTTCTTAAGTTAGAAGAATCATTTTTAATTAATTTTTTCAGCTCATCAATAGCTTTTGTCTTCTTTCTTAGATAAACATAAATTTGATGTTTTTGAATAGAAAGATCTTCATTAATTCCAATACTATTTTCTATTTCGTTGAGAACTTCTATCGCTTTTTTGTATTTTTTATTAGCTAGTAGCTCTTCAGTTAATGAAAATAAGTAGGATACTTTTTCTGGCCTTAACTTTGCTAATTGAGTAAAAGATACTATGCTTTTTTGGTGATTATCTATTTCTTTATAAAGAATGGCTAGATTAGCTAAATACCATTCATTTTCATTATTAATATTTACTGCTTTATTAGCATATTCCAATGCTAGCATGGGCTGTTTTAAACTTTTATAAATTCCGGAGAGTTCAAAATTCACTACTCCACTACTTGGATTAATATCCAAACATTTTTTATAAATAGAATCTGCAGTATATAAATCGCCACTTATCTTTGATCCAGTTGCTTGAATAAGATATTTAGAAAATAACCTTTCATCAAAAGATTCTTTTTTTTGACCTTTCGATGATAATATCAAGATTAATGTATAAAAAGTAAAACTTAGTATTAAAGGAAGTCTCATAAATAACTTAGTTTTTTCCAGTGCTTCCAAAACCACCTTCTCCTCTACCGCTATTTTTTAATTTATCAGTTTCAATAAAAATAGGAAATTCATGTTTTGCAATAATAATTTGAGCAATTCTATCACCATTATTTACAGTAAATTCATCTTTAGAAAGATTAATTAATATTACTCCAATATCTCCTCTATAGTCTGAGTCAATTGTTCCAGGAGAGTTAAGAACAGCAATACCATTTTTTAAAGATAAACCACTTCTTGATCTAATTTGCGCTTCATAACCTACAGGAAGTTCAATTTTTATTCCGGTAGAAATTAATTTCCTCTCTAACGGTTTAATAATAATAGGATTACTGATAAAAGCTCTTAAATCTGCACCTGCAGATCCTTTGGTTTCAAGCTTTGGATTTTGATGTCCTGATGAATTTATAATATTAATAGTTGTATTTTCCATTTTCTTTATTTAAGCGACTATTACTAAATGGTTTTTCATTTATTAAAACCAAGATTATAAAACTTAATAAAAGAATAGTGTGATAGCCGTATTGTAAAATAGTAAGGTTTTGAGTCGGGTCAATAGGAATACTTATCATATAAATCAAGATACCTGAACCTATGTACAAAAAAAACTTCTTCAAATTATAAGGAACTTTATAGTTTTTTTGTCCAATTAAATAACTTAAAATCATCATGGAACTGTAACAAGATAAAGTAGCATAAGCAGAAGCAACATACCCATATTTTGGAATTAACAAAAAGTTAATAGCAAGAGTAATTAAAACTCCAAATCCTGAAATATAAGCTCCATATATTGTTTTGTCAGATAACTTATACCAAATAGATAAACTTGTGTAAACTCCAAGAAAAATATTTGCTCCTAATAATATTGGTACTACAGTTAGTCCTTCCCAATAATCAGGGTTATTTATAAAATATTTAAATAGCTGTAGATAAAGAGTGATTATTAAAAATATAAAGACCAACATAATAGTAAAGTAATTCATCACTTTGGCAAGCGTCTCTTTGGAGTTTTTATTTTCTTCATTTTTAAAAAAGAATGGTTCAGAAGCATATCTAAATGCTTGAATAAACATACTAATGATCATGGTGATTTTATAATTTGCACCATAAATTCCATTTTGAGATTGTGCAAGTTTTAAAGATTCAGAGCTACTAATACCAGATTCTAGATAGTGGCTATATAAAATCTCTTTTAACATTGCTCTATCTAATGTTTCGTTAACAACATAAGCTAATCCTACTAAAAGCATTGGTCCAGAATATTTCAACATGGACTTTATAATTGAAAAATCAAAATTGCCTTTAAAATTCATTTCTGGGGTTAAGACCAAAAATTTAATAATACTTGCAATTAAGTTGGCAATAAATACGTAACCTACTCCAATTTCTGGGTTGTAAAAAGTATCAATAACCCAATTAGTATAACCATTATCGTAATTTACTTTGCAATAAACTATGAAAAATAAGTTTAGACCTATATTAACTCCAACATTTAAAAAATTTATAAGTGCGAACTTTTTCGCTTTTTCTTTGAGTCTGAGTTGAGCTAAAGCAATAGATGAAATCGCATCCACTCCGACTATCATACCAAACCAAATAATATATTCAGCATGTTCAGGATACTTAAGAATATTGGCAATATCTTGAGAAAAAAAACTAACAATTAAAATAAAAAAGGAAGATGTTGAAAGTAAAGAAAATAAGGTATTGGTGTAAACTTGTTTAAAATTGTCTTTATTTTCATTAGAAAAACGAAATAAAGCTGTTTCCATTCCATAAGTTAGAAGTACAACTAAAAAAGCTACATAGGCATACATTTCCGTAATAATTCCATATTGCTCATTGGAAAATTGGATTACATATAAAGGAGTTAATAGAAAGTTAAGAAATCGTCCTATAATACTACTTGATCCATAAATGGCGGTTTGACCTATTAATTTTCTAATTGAACTCAATATTTAAAAATTTGGTCTTCTTTTTTCTAAAAAGGCTTGGGTACCTTCAATAAACTCATCAGTTTCAAAACAATTACCAAATGATTCAATTTCCTCATTGTATCCGTTTAAATCTTTATTATAACCAGCATTAATTGATTTTATTGCAGCTGTAATTGCGCTGGGTGAGTTTTTTATTATTTGATTTGAAATATCAAAGCATTTTTGAATTAATTCATCTTGGGATACTAAATGATTAATTAGACCATATTCTAAAGCTTGCTTTGAGTTTATCATTTGAGCTGTAGTTATTAACTCTATGGCCTTACCTTTTCCAATAAGTTGTGCAAGTCTCTGTGTTCCACCATATCCAGGAATAACTCCCAAGCTAACTTCTGGCAGACCCATTTTAGCATTTTCTGAAGCTATTCTAATATGACAAGCCATAGCTAACTCTAAACCGCCACCTAAAGCAAAACCATTGATAGCTGCAATAACAGGTTTTGAAAAATTTTCAATTAAATTAAATAACTTTTCCTGTCCATTTTTGGCTAATTTTTTGCCTTGATCTTTTGAGAAATTTGCAAATTCCTTTATATCTGCACCAGCAACAAAAGCTTTTTTTCCCTCACCAACGATAATAATTGATCTTATATTTTTATCATTCTTAATCTCTTCAAACTGTCTGTGAAGCTCTCCAATGGTTTCATTATTTAAAGCATTAAGCTGTTGAGGTCTGTTAATTGTAATTAACCCTACTCTGTTTTCAATCTTGAATAAGATATTTTTTCTTTTCATAATAACAAAATCTTGTTATAAAATTAGGATTAATAGTTCATAAATAATAAAAACAGAATTCTTTTACTTTTTTAATGCGAATTGTCATCAAAATATTTTGTTTTTATAAGATGCAATAGATATATAAAAAGCCAATAAAAAGCTATTAGTATTATAGATTTTTTTAAGATAGTTTCCAATAAGCTACCAAAAAATCCAGAAATAAATATTACAAAATATATTTGGTAAAAGAAGATTAAAAAAGATACTAAAATGTGTAAATAAACTTTTTTTTTAGTCACACTAAATTATTAGGGAATAAAAATATTTTTTTCAGTTGTTCTCATTTCAACAACATTAATTACCCCCATAAAAACTCCATCTACTTCAATATCTAAAACAGCAAACCCAGCTTGACCATCTTGGTATCTATCAGAAAAATCAAAACTAGCAGAACCATTAAACCCAGTTGTTTTTTCTAAATCAATTAAAGGAATACTAGAGCCATTGGATGTATCATAAAATAATCGAACATTAGCATCTGCAATAGGATCATTGGTGTTGTTATCCAAGACAGTTACAATTGCCACAGTTTTTTCTTGTTTATAACATGAAAAAAGTAGAGTAAATAATAAAAATAAACTCCCTAAAATGAATAATCTGTAAGATGCAGTTTTAAAGTTCACTTAATTTTATATAAGTTTGGTTTTTTTTACATTGCAATATAAAAAAATTAACTTTTAATTATTGATGATTTCTGTACCTAATATTATTTTTAAGTTTCTGAGTGTTCTCTTTTTTTTAATTACTATAAATAATAACACTTTGTTTTCTCAAAATTCCAATCAAAAAAACACAGAAGATATATTTATAAATATGGAAACTTCTTTGGGGTTAATAACCATAATGTTGTATGATAAAACACCACTTCACAAGTCTAATTTTTTAAAATTAGTTGATGAAGGCTTCTATAGTGGTGTTAAGTTTCATAGAGTTATTAAAGGTTTTATGGCACAAGCAGGTGACCCAAATTCAAAAAATAATGATTTCACTGGTCAACTTGGTCAAAAAAGTCATGGAGAAACTATTCCAGCAGAATTTTATCCTGAATATATTCATAAAAAAGGAGCCTTATCAGCTGCAAGAACGGGAGACAATATCAATCCTGAAAAAAAATCTAGCGGAAGTCAGTTCTATTTAGTACAAGGAAAACCATATTCCAAAATACAGCTTAATCAAATGGAACAAAAAATAAACCAACAACAAGAAAATAATATAATTGGGCAGTTTTTAAAAAAAACAGAGAACAATCATTACATGCAAAAAATACAATATTGTCAACAAAATCGTCTTAACGACAGCTTAAATATCCTCATTCAAGAAATTAAATCTTTAGTGATTAATGAAGAGCACATAAAATTTTCATTTTCCGAAAAAGCAATTGAAGCTTATACAACTGTTGGAGGAACTCCTTTTTTAGATAATGGGTATACTGTTTTTGGAGAAGTTATTAAAGGATTAGAAATAATAGATAAAATATGTTCTGTCCCCACTTTAGCTGGGGATATTCCTGAAAATCCGGTAACAATTATATCAACTAAAATTATTAAATAACGTGATTGAGGAGATAAATAAAATAAATAATGAAGTTCAATCTTTTACTAGTAATTCTTTAGAAGAGATTGAAAATTTTAGAATTTCATTCTTGGGTAAAAAAGGAAAAATCACTTTATTATTTAATAATTTTAAATTAGTTCCTTTTAGTGAAAAAAAAGAATTTGGCAGACAACTTAATATTTTAAAAACAGCTGCTTTAAAGAAAGTAGAAGAATTAAAGTCCTCCTCGTTTGAAAGTTCTAATACTTCTAAATCTAATACTGATTTTACTATACCAGGTCAACCTAACGAGGTTGGTTCTAGACATCCTATTACAATAATAAGAGATAGAATAATTAACATTTTCTCTCATATTGGTTTTTCAATTTCTGAAGGACCTGAGATAGAAGATGATTGGCATAATTTCACCGCGCTTAATTTTCCTGCAGAACATCCAGCAAGAGATATGCAAGACACATTCTTTATAAATGAAGACATTGCTTTGAGAACACACACTTCTTCAGTGCAGGTCAGAGTAATGGAAAATAATCAACCTCCAATTAGAACTATATCACCTGGTAGAGTATACAGAAATGAAGCTATCTCAGCAAGAGCACATTGTTTCTTTCATCAAGTAGAAGGCCTATATATTGATAAAGATGTTTCATTTGCAGATATGAAAAAAACGCTATTGTACTTCACAAAAGCAATGTTTGGAAATGAAACTAAAATTCGTTTAAGACCCTCCTATTTTCCTTTTACTGAACCTTCTGCTGAAGTAGATGTTTCTTGCACTATTTGTAAAAGTAAAGGTTGCAATGTTTGCAAATATTCAGGGTGGTTAGAGATTATGGGATGTGGTATGGTAGATCCTAATGTACTTGAGAACTGTAAGATTGATCCATATTTATATAGTGGCTATGCATTTGGAATGGGTGTTGAAAGAATTGCTCAATTAATTTATGAAGTCAATGATTTACGACTTTATTCAGAGAATGATTTAAGATTTTTAAAACAATTTACATCAGATTCTTTTTAAGCCAGTTCATGCTCCCATTTATATTGGTTCATTTCTTCTAGACAGTATTTTAAAAGATCAATACAATTTCTAACATCTTTTTTATGGACCATTTCTATGACTTGATGAATATGTCTTGTAGGAATAGAAAACGCACCAGCAATAGATCCTCCAGGTGTCATTCTTTGAATGTTTGCAGTATCAGTTCCCCCTGCAGTAAGAATTTCATTTTGCCATAAAATTTTATGAGAATCTGCAGTTTTTCTCATAAATTGAATCATCCTATTATCACAAATGGTACTGGCGTCCATAATTTTAATGGCTACACCATCTCCTAAAGAAGTTATTTTTTCATGTTCTCCCGCACCAGGGACGTCGTAAGCAATAGTTGTGTCTAATCCAAAGCCAAAATCAGGTTTTATTTTTTGAGTTGCAACTTGTGCACCTCTTATACCAACTTCTTCTTGAACTGTAAATACTGCATAGGTATCAAAAGCTGGAGTTTTTAATATTTTTAAAGATTCTATGAGCATAAATACAGATACTCTATTATCTAAACTTTTACAATTAATACAATCTCCCATTTCAATAAGGCCCCTTTCTCTTGTAACTGAATCACCTACTGATATTATTTTCTTTACTTCTGATTTTTCAAGTCCTAAGTCAATATAATAATCATTTATTTTAGGAACTCTATTTTTTTCCTCATTAGTCATTACATGAATAGGTTTTGAACCCATTACACCAATCACATCTTTTTTCCCATGTACGATCACTCTTTGGGCAGTTAAAGTTTTAGGGTCAAAGCCGCCAAGTGGGTGAAACTTTAAAAAACCTTTATCATCAATATGTGTTACGATAAAACCAATTTCATCCATGTGAGCTCCAATCATAACAGATTTGGAAGAATCCTTACCTTTTTTCAAGGCAATGATATTACCCATATTGTCAATTTCAGTACTATCTACAATACTCTTTATTTCGTTAAGAACTAGATTTCTTACCCTTTTCTCAAAACCAGGAGCTCCTGCAGTTTCACATATTTTTTTTAATAAATTAACGTTTATCATTTATTCAATATAACTTAATTTAAGCATGTTGGTCTTTCCATTTTCACCTAAAGGAATACTAGCTGTATTGACTATTAAATCGCCACTCTCTACATATTCATCATTTTTAAGAAGATGCATTATATCAGCAATGGTATGATCAGTACTTATTGTTTTATCATAAAAAAAAGTACTAACCCCCCAGACAAGAGATAATGTACTCAATAATTTCTTATTACTTGAAAAAACAAAAATCTCAGATTTTGGTCGTTGACTAGAAATCTTGTAAGCTGTATAACCAGAATGAGTCATGGTAATAATTGCTTTTGCTTCTACTCTGTGTGACAATCGACAGGCATTAAAACATATAGAGTCAGTTATAAATCTTTCATTATTTTTTTTAGGTAAGGTTTCTTTAACATAAATATTTTCATATTTAGCTTCAACTTCATTAATAATCCTAGACATTATTTTAATAACTTGAACGGGATGTTTCCCTACAGATGTCTCCCCACTTAACATAACAGCATCGGCACCATCCATAACAGCATTAGCTACATCATTAACCTCAGCTCTGTTTGGAGTGATATTATCCATCATACTTTCCATCATTTGAGTAGCAATTATAACTGGCTTTGCCATACCTTTTGCCATAGTAACAATTTGTTTTTGAATTATAGGAACTGTTTCTAAAGGAATCTCCACTCCTAAATCTCCTCTTGCTACCATAACAGCATCAGTCTCACTTAATATTCCACTTAAATCGCTAACGGCTTCAGGCTTCTCTATTTTTGCTATTATTTTAGCTTCGCCATTGTGGCTGTTAATAAGATGTCTTAGTTCAATTACTTCTCTTGCAGAACGAACAAAAGAAAAGCCAATCCAGTCAACTTTTTGATCTAAGGCAACAATTAAATCAGCTCTATCTTTATCTGTTAAACTAGAAATATTAATATTGGTATCTGGTAAATTAAGTCCCTTTTTTGAAAATAATAACCCACCAGCTATTACTTTTGTTTTAACGGTGTCTTTTAAATTGGTTTCAACTACTTCTAGATGTATTTTACCATCATCTAATAAAACTTTTTCTCCTTTTTTAACATCTTTAGGTATCCTTTCAATAAAAATTTGAGCAGCCAGAGGATAGTCATGATCTTTAAGAGTAGTCAAATAAAAATCTTCATTATTTTTTAATAAAAGTCCCTCTTTAGGCATATCACCAATTCTAATTTTTGGACCTTGTAGATCAGCTAATATTGCGGAATGTGTACCTAACTCATTATCAACCACTCTAATTTTCTTTATGGCTTTTATATGATCTTCATGGGCTCCGTGTGAAAAATTAACTCTAAATACATTCACTCCTTCCATAATCATTGATTTCAATATTTTAGGATCCGAAGTGGATGGCCCAATAGTCGCAACAATTTTAGTTCTTTTACTCATATTAAAAAATTAAGTTTTTTTTTGATTTTAGTTGTTCTACAACTACATGATTAGCAGTCAGTATAAAAGGTATAGTTCTAAGCTTATTTAAATAAAAGTTATAAGATTTTTTCTCATCAGATTTTACCATTAAAAAAAAATCAAAGTGTGACTTTTCTGGTATTAACCATGTTCTCTGACATTTATTGGAGATTAAGTGATATTTATCTGAGCTATTTTCACTTTTAAAAGAATATACTGAGAAATTAGCATCCGGTCTAGACTCCTTATTAAAAACTAACTCAATATCTTCTCTTGACCTAGAAAGACTTAAGTTGAGTGTACTGTTAACAGCCCAACAAAGCCGATAATCTTTTTCATGGCAACAAATCCCAAGTAAGTTAAAGTCAAATTCGTACGCTTCTTCTAATAGATATTTCATTTCTAATGCATCTAAATTAAATTATTTTAATTAAAAAAAATTAATAATTCTTCATCATGAAGTTTGATAATTTAAAAAGCTGTTCTTCTTTAAATTTTCCAGCCATTAACTGAATTCCAAACGGAAGATTATTACTATGTTTTCCAATCGGTAAAGATATAGCTGGCAATCCAACAATATTTGCATGAACTGTGAAAATATCTTGTAAATACATTGTTATAGGGTCTTCAATTTCACCAATACTAAAAGCGGTAGTAGGAGTAGTTGGAAATAATAAAATATCATTATATTCTAGCATATGAAAAGTTTTTTCCGCAATTAGCCTTCTAACTTTTTGTGCTTTAGTAAAATAAGCATCGTAATATCCAGAGCTAAGAACAAAATTGCCAAGCATAATTCTGCGTTTCACTTCCATACCAAAACCTTCTGATCTTGTATTCTCATAAGTAGTGTTAATATCACTTGCTTCATCTGACCTTAAACCAAAATGAGCACCGTCATACCTTGATAAATTAGAACTTGCTTCTGCGGTACTAAGAACATAATAAGTAGGTACAATGTATTCTAAAAAAGGAAATTTTAAAAGTTCAACATTATGACCTTTAGATTTTAAATCCTCAATAATTTCCAGAGTTTTTTCTTTTATTTCAGGGTCTAAATTTTTAAAGTTTAGGTAGTCTTCAGGAATTCCAATATTTAATTTTTCATCACCCTGATTAATGATTTTATTATGGGAATCTTTTTTAGAAACTGTACTATCAAATTCATCGGTTCCACTTATTACATGGCTGATTAAATTAGTATCATCTATATTTTTTGAAAAAATTCCAATTTGGTCAAAACTCGAGCCGTATGCAATTAGCCCATTTCTTGAAACTCTTCCATATGTTGGCTTGAAGCCTATTACACCACAGAATGAGGCTGGTTGCCTAACAGATCCTCCAGTATCAGAACCTAAAGCTGCATTACATAAATTTTCTGCCACAGCAGCTCCTGATCCTCCAGATGAACCACCAGGAACTTTATGAAGGTCATTAGGGTTTTTTACGGGACCATAAATACTATTCTCATTGGAGCTTCCCATTGCAAATTCATCACAATTTAACCTTCCTAAAATAATTCCATCTTCCTTAATTAATTTTTCGACTGCTGTAGCTGAGAACTTAGATTCGAAGCCTTCTAGTATTTTTGAAGAAGCTGTAAGTAGGTGACCCTTGTAGCAAATATTATCCTTTAATCCGATAAATAAACCTGCCAATACACCAGATTTGTTATTAATTATTTTTTTTTGAATTTCTTTAGCTTTCGACAAAGCTTCTTTTTCAAAAACTTCAATAAAAGAATTAGTTTGGGATAATTTTATCCTTTTGATATATTCTTCACAAATTTGAACTAATGAAATTTCTTCGTTAGCTACAGATTGTTGTATGTCATTTAAAGACTCTGGAATCTTCAACTTATTTACTCTTTAGTATCAGATTCTTCCTCGTTTTTTGTAGCGTCTTTAAATTCTTTAACACCTTTCCCCAATCCTCTCATGAGCTCAGGTATTTTCTTCCCACCAAAAAGTAATAAAACCACAACTAGTATAATAATGATTTGAGGTGGCCCAATGATTCCTAATAAAATTGTATTCATTTTGAATTTTTATTTGTTGCAAATTTACGAAATGTTTTTATTAATGTCTATAGCCAACTAACGCAGCAACACAACCTTTAATTTCTTCAATGTTTTGCCCTTCGCTAGCCAACTTTGATTCAGGAGCTTTTATAGTAATAATTAATTGTTGAGTAGAACTAACTTTAAAATCAAACAAGGTGTTACCATCTCCATGATTATCATAAAAAAGCTGTCTTCGGGTATTTCTTATTGTTAATTGTAAATCACCTATTGAAGAATCTGAACAAGCAAATATTCTATAATTTTGGCCACTGTAGAAAGTAGCTACAAATTGGTATTTTTTTCCAGGTAAAAGTTCAGTATTACTAGACTGTCCTGTAGGCATATAACCATTTCCAAGGTTCTTCTTACATTCTTTAGCTACCCCTTTGCATTGGGCTGAAAAATTAAAACTTAAAATTAAAAAAGAAAGGCATAATAAATATTTCATAACAAAAGCTAAATTTAATTTAGTATTCAACATTAAATTAATATAGTTAAAAACATACAACTAAATCGAATTTAAGACTAAAATTCTAATTAAATATTTTTTTATAAGATTTTAAAATTTTATTTTAATTAATGGGCTACTAACCAATTCTCTCCAACTCCAATTTCAACTTCTAATGGGACATTAAATTTAATTGCATTCATCATTTCTCCGCTTACTAAATCTTTCATGACTTTTTCTTCCTCCTTAACGATTTCAAATACTAATTCATCATGAACCTGTAAAAGTAATTTGGATTGCATTTTATTTTCCAATAACTTATTGTGAATATTAATCATTGCAATTTTTATAATATCAGCAGCACTCCCTTGAATAGGAGCATTTATTGCATTTCTCTCATCAAAACTTCTCATAGTAGCATTTCCACTATTGATATTTGCTAAAAACCTTTTTCTTTTAAAAATTGTTTCTACAAATCCATTTTCTTTAGCAAATATTATGGTTGAATCCATGTAGTTTTTAATTTTTGGAAACTCTGTAAAATAATTATCTATAATCTCTTTTGCCTCTCCTCTTTTTATTCTTAGTCTCTGAGAAAGTCCAAAAGGAGAAATACCATATATAATTCCAAAATTCACCATCTTGGCCTTACTTCTCATATCTCTAGTTACATCTTTTAAATTCACCTTGAAAATTTTTGAAGCAGTTTCCGTATGAATATCTCTACCAACTGTAAAAGCTTTAATCATAGATTCATCTTTACTTAGACCAGCAATAATTCTCAACTCGATTTGTGAATAATCAGCGCACAGTAATAAATGCTTATTATTTGAAGCGCAAAATGCTTTTCTAATTTCTTTTCCAAGATCTGTTCTTATTGGAATATTTTGAAGGTTGGGTTTATTTGAACTTAACCTCCCAGTTGATGTTACAGCTTGCATATAATTTGTATGAATCTTTTCTGTATGAGGCGAAATTAATTTTGGAAGTGCATCAACATAAGTTGAAAGTAATTTTTTCCTTGTTCGGTAATTTAATATATCATTTATTATTGGGTGAGAACCTTCTAATTTATTAAGGGTTGCTTCATCAGTTTTATATTGACCAGTTTTAGTTTTTTTTGCTTTTTCGTCAAGTCCTAATTTTCCAAATAATACTTCTCCTAATTGTTTAGGAGAATCTACATTAAATGAATCTCCACTGTGACTGTATATAGAGTTTTCTAAAGTTGATAAACTTTCTTTTAATTTTTTTGATAAAGCATCAAGAGAAGAAGTATTTATTTTAATTCCCTCACTCTCCATATTGTGAAGTACTTTTATAAGGGGCATTTCCACGTCCTTAAATAAATACTGCAAATCGAGAGATTTCAGTTTTTTACTAAAATTCAAGTATAGTTGAAAAGTTAAATCAGCATCCTCAGCAGCATAATTTTTAAGTTCATTTAAATCAACTTCCTCCATTTTCTTAGTAGGTTTAGTTTTACTTCCTATTAATGATTCTATAGAAATAGGGTTGTAATTAAGGATGTTTCTAGAAAGTTGATCTAAATTGTGTCTTTTTTCGGGGTCTATTAAATAATGAGCCAACATGGTATCAAAACAGTGCTTATCTATTTCAATTCCAAATTTGTTCAAAACGCCATAATCATATTTTAAATTATGGGCAATTTTTAAAACACTTGAATTAAAAAAATCTTGGTATAAAAGAATTAGTGACTGATCTTTGGAAACGTCACAGTAATAAGCTTCATTTTTAGTGTAGCAAAAAGAAATACCTAAAAGTTGTGCTTCATTAATGTCAAGTGAGGTAGTTTCTGTGTCAAAGGCAACAGCTTCTTGTTTTAGTAATTCTTCTATCAATTTCACATGATCTTCCCTTTTTACTATTAACTGATAGGATGGGTTTACAGAAACATAAGATTGAAAAGTGGGTTCGGCAATGCTTTCGTTTTCATTTACTGCAAATAAATCCATTTGTCTTTCTTGATAAATGGGCTTTCCTAAAATCCTTTTCCCCAACTGATTAAATTCAAGTTCCTTTAAAATTTTAGTTATCTCTTTTTCATTAATTTCTTTTCTTTCAAATTCTAATTCATTAAATGTCACTGGGCTATCTAAAATAATAGTTGCTAGTTGTTTAGATAATAACCCTTGTTCTGCAAAATTTTCAACATTTTCCTTTTGTTTTCCTTTTAGGTCTTCTGTATTTTTTAATAAATTTTCTATACTTCCATAAATGCCGATTAGTTTTTTAGCAGTTTTTTCTCCAATTCCAGGAATTCCAGGAATATTATCTACAGCATCTCCCCATAAGCCTAATATATCAATTACTTGTTCGGGTCTTTCTACTTCGAATTTTTCACAAATTTCTTTAGGGCCTAATATTTCGCTTGGACTTCCACCTCTACCTGGTTTATAAATAAAAATATTTTCACTTACTAACTGCCCAAAATCTTTATCAGGTGTCATCATAAAGACCTTATATCCTTTTTTTTCTGCTTGCTTGGATAATGTCCCTATTAAGTCATCGGCTTCAAAGCCATTCTCCATTTTAAATGGAATATTCATAGCATTTAGGATATCAAAAATATATGGGATAGATTTTCTTATATCCTCAGGCATTTCTTGTCTATTAGCCTTGTAATCTAAGAAGACTTCCTCTCTATTGGATCCGCCAGGTGGGTCAAAAACTACTGCTAGGTGCGTAGGCTGATGATTGTTAATTACTTCTAGTAAACTATTGCAGAAGCCAAAAATAGCAGATGTATTCAAACCTTTAGAATTGATTCTTGGATTATTAATGAATGCAAAATGTGCTCTATATATTAAAGCATATGCATCAAGTAAGAAAAGTTTTTTTTTCATTAAATATTATATAAATAGGTAAGTACAGTCTGACCTACTGCTTTTAAAGTTTTGGTCTCTATAATGTCAAGATTATCTTGGTGAGTATGGTGGAATCTACCAAAATCAAATCTGTTAGTAAAGGGGCTGACATCATAATGAATAATATCTAAAGTAGGAATTTGAGTTAATTTATTTATATAAGTATGATCATCAGTGAGTGGGGGAGCTATTTTTTTTTGAAAATAGTTTCCATAGCCTAAGTAATCTCCTAATTTCCAAATTTTATTGAGATGGTAACCCGAGTATTGTCTAGATATTTCTTCTTTTGGAAAAACAGCATTTCCAGCCCCAACCATGTCAAGTAGTATTCCGAAGTTTGGTTTTTGGTAATTTGTGTCAAGATTATAACACCAAAACTGAGATCCTAAACACCAAGTGTCATTCATGCTATTTAAATCAAAAAAACTAGAATTATAGCTTGGTGCACCATAGTCTTCAACATCAAAAAAGATAATTTCTAATCCTATTTTCAGACTGTCTTTTATAAATACTCTAGCAATTTCTAAAAGCACCCCTACACCACTTGCGCCATCATTTGCTCCAATTATCGGTAGATTAATATTAAAAGAATCACGATCAGCAAATGGTCTAGTATCCCAGTGGGCACAGAGCAGAACTTTTGTTTTAGATTCAGAGTTTATATTCCCAATTATATTTCTCACTGGTAATTTAGCTTTGTTAAAAGCAACAACTTCACCTTTTTGTTCAGTTACTTGGAACCCTATTTTTTTTAGCTTACTAACCAACCAATCTCCACATTTTTTATGCTTAGAAGTATTGGGGACTCTAGGGCCAAAATTTACTTGTTTGGCAATAAACTGGTAGGCACTATCAGCATTAAAATCACCCCCTTTTATCCATTTTTCTGTAACTTTTTGTGGTTTTTCCTCTGTTTTAGGAATACTACTATTGCAGCTTGAAATCGAATAAATAATTATTAAACTAAGGAAAATGTTTTTTTTAAAAATTTGCATTTTTTATTCTAAAAAGTTCTTTAGCTAAAATAACTATTTCATTAGAAAAGTATCTTTTTTCATACTAAATTCACTTTATTATTATTAAAATTCTGATATGATTATGAACTATATTTGTTTTAGATGAAATTATATTCAAAAAAACAACGCTGGAAAAAAGTTTTGCTGTTTTCAGGCATTGGTATTATTGGAATTATATTTTGGTTAACTTCTTTGTTAGTTTCTAATGTTAAAACCTCAGAGCTTGAAAAAATCCGCCTTTGGAGTGAAGCTATAAAAAAGAAAGCGGAGCTTGTTAGACTGACAAATGTTGCTTTTGAAGAACTTTCCCAAAATGAAACTAAAGATGTTTATTTATGGGCTAGAGCTACTAAGGAGTTTCAAAAATCTTTAAGCGATTTTGGTTTAGCACTTGAAATTATCCAAAATAATAATAATATTCCTTTAATATTAACTAATAAATCTGGGCAATATATTTCACATAAAAATCTAATTTTTTTGGATTCATTAAATTATAATTCCTCTCAAAATTTAATTGATTCAATTATTTCTGCTTGGAGCTTTCACAATAAACCTATCGAATTTAATTATTATGAAAATAGAATTCAAAAAATTCACTATTCAAACTCTCCTAAATACTTTAAATTACAACATCAACGAGATTCTCTATTAAATTCTTTCTCTCTGGAGATTATGAATAATATTGCACAGCTACCTGTTATTTTTTGGAGTAAAAATGGAGATTCATTAATTGCCTCAAACGTGATTGACCAACAAATGGATAGTTTATTGATTTCTAAAACTATTAATGAAATGAAGCAAAATAATAATCCCGTAGAAATATTTTTGGGCGAAAATCATAAAGGGATTATCTATTATAGTAATTCTAAAATATTATTTCAGTTACAATATTTTCCATTATTTACATTATTAATAATTGCTTTATTTTTATTAGTTTCTTACTTATCTTTTAGCTCTTTTAGACGTTCTGAGCAAAATCAGGTTTGGGCTGGAATGGCTAAAGAAACAGCTCACCAATTAGGCACCCCATTATCTTCTCTTTATGGTTGGATCACCTTGCTAAAAGAAGAAGGAAATTTAAATTCGGAAGCTTTAGTTGAAATGGAGAAAGATATTCAACGCCTTTCTGTAGTTAGTGATCGGTTCTCTAAAATAGGATCGTCCGTAGAAATTCCTAAAACTAATATTATTGATTTTTTTGATAATTATTTGGAATATATGAGAAAAAGAATTCCTAAATCTGTAGAATTAGTTACTGAATTTAATGAAGAAATTATTTATGCTAATATTAATGCTCCTTTATTTAGCTGGGTTGTTGAAAATTTAATTAAAAATGCTGCAGATGCATTAGCGGGTAAGGGGAAGATTTTATTATCTGTAGAAAAATCGTCAACAGATATTATTATTAAAATTAAAGACAACGGAAAAGGAATTCCGACTGCAATTCAAAAAACAATTTTTCAACCAGGATACACTACTAAAGACAGAGGTTGGGGGTTAGGTCTTTCATTAGCTAAAAGAATTGTTGAAGGCCACCATAATGGTAAAATTTATATTCTTTTTAGTAAAGAAGAAGAAGGCACTACAATTGGAATCAATTTGCCAATTTCAAATTAAATTTTATCCAAAATTGGTAAAGAAATAATTGTTCTTACTTTTACTCACAACAAATAATCTATTTTAAAACATGGAAATAAATAAAATATTAGAATCATTAGGAATTCAATTTCAAAACTCTGGAGCAGCAATTGGAGGAAATTGGCTAAATACAAATGGTGAAAAAATCACTTCTTATTCGCCTGTTGATGGTGAAAAAATTGGAGAAGTTACTTCAGCCAATGAACAAAATTACAACGACTGTATAGATGCTGGGTTAGAAGCTTTTTCAAGTTGGAAAATGCTACCAGCTCCACAAAGAGGTGAAATAGTAAGACAATTTGGTGAAGCTTTAAGATTAAAAAAAGAAGCCCTTGGATCTTTGGTTTCATATGAAATGGGAAAATCTTATCAGGAAGGATTGGGAGAAGTACAGGAAATGATTGATATATGTGATTTTGCCGTTGGATTATCTAGACAACTACATGGATTAACCATGCACTCAGAAAGACCAATGCACAGAATGTATGAACAATATCATCCTATCGGAGTTGTGGGTATTATTTCTGCTTTCAACTTTCCAGTAGCTGTTTGGGCTTGGAATACTGCACTTGCTTGGATTTGCGGTGATGTATGTATTTGGAAACCATCTGAAAAAGCTCCTTTATGTGGAGTTGCTTGTCAAAAAATAATGGCTGAGGTTCTTAAAAATAATGATTTACCTGATGGAATATGTTCAATTGTAATTGGAGGTGCTGATTTAGGTAAAATGATGTCAGCAGATAAAAGAGTTCCCTTAATTTCTGCAACTGGTTCTACCAGAATGGGTAAATCAGTTGGGAAAGTTGTTGGTGAGAGATTAGGGAAATCTTTGTTAGAGTTAGGTGGAAATAATGCTGTTATTTTAACTCCAAATGCAGATCTAAAGATGGTTATTCCTGCTTTAGTTTTTGGAGCTGTTGGAACTACTGGTCAAAGATGTACTTCAACTAGAAGACTTATTATTCACGAAAGTATTTATAATGACGTAAAAGCTGCTTTAGTAAGTGCTTATGGTCAATTAAAAATTGGCGATCCTTTAGACGAATCTAATCATGTAGGTCCTTTAATTGATAAAGATGCTGTTGAAATGTATCTTGAAGCAATTGATGCTGCGCAAAAAGAAGGTGGAAAAGTGATAGTAGAAGGAGGTCAATTAAAAGGTGATTGCTATGAAAGTGATTGCTATGTAAAACCAGTTATTATAGAAGCTAAAAATGAATTTAAAATAGTTCAACATGAAACATTTGCTCCTATTCTTTACTTAATAAAGTATAATGGAGACGTCAATCAAGCTATAGATATTCAGAATAATGTTCCTCAGGGATTATCATCTGCTATTATGACTACAGATATGAGAGAACAAGAAGCATTTTTGTCTCATAAGGGTTCAGATTGTGGAATTGCCAATGTTAATATTGGAACTTCTGGAGCAGAAATTGGTGGTGCTTTTGGTGGAGAGAAAGATACAGGAGGCGGTAGAGAGTCTGGATCGGACGCTTGGAAAGTTTACATGAGAAGACAAACAAACACGATTAACTGGGGGACTTCTTTACCCTTAGCCCAAGGAATAAAGTTCGAACTTTAATTATAGCCTAAATTTTTTCTAATTCTTTTTAAGGTGGCATTAGCCACCTTTTTTGCTTTAATGGCTCCTTGCTCTAAAACTTCTTCAACTTCTTTAGGGTTATTAATGAAGTGATTAAATTTCTCTCTTTGTGGTTTAAAGTAATCAACCAATTTTTGTGAAAAATCTTTTTTTGCATGTCCCCAACCATATCCTCCAGCTAATAACTTATTGGACATTTCTTGTGCTTCTTCTTGAGACGAAATTAATTTATATAAATCATAAATGGTAGACGAGTTGGGATCTTTTGGATCTTCAAGAGGAGTGTTGTCGGTAATTATATTTTTATTTATATTTTTATTTATATTTTTTTCAGTATCAAATATATCTATAGTATTATTTCTTGATTTACTCATTTTTTGTCCGTCAGTGCCAGGTATTAGTTGTGATTCTTTTTGTAAAATAGCTTCTGGTAAAATAAATACATCTCCATATTTATGATTCATTCTTGAAGCAACATCTTTAGTCATTTCTATATGCTGTGATTGATCTTTTCCTACAGGAACTAAGTCAGCATCATATAATAATATATCTGCAGCCATAAGCATTGGATACGAAAAAAGACCAGAATTAATATCTTCTAAACGATCAGCTTTGTCTTTAAAAGAGTGCGCTAGCTTTAGTCTTTGGTAAGGGAAATGACAATTCAAATACCAAGCCAGCTCAGTACATTCTGGAATATCAGATTGGCGGTAAAAAGTGGTTATTTCTGTATTTAAACCGCAAGCTAACCATGTTGCTGCAACTTGTAAGGTGTTATCTTTAAGTTCCCTTGGATTTTTTATTTGAGTTAATGAGTGCAAGTCAGCAATAAAAAGGAATGAATCATTTTTAGAATTATTTGCCAGCTCAATTGCAGGGATTATTGCGCCTAATAAATTTCCCATATGAGGCCTTCCTGTGCTCTGAACACCAGTTAAAATTCTTGACATTTTTATTAAATTAAATTAAATGTAAGATTAATTAAAATATTTTTTATATTTAAAGTGATTAATCAAACTAAAAATAAATTATGAAAAAAATATCTACCTTATTATTAGCTTTTGCCCTCATATTTAACGTGAGTGCATCAAATGCTGATTTATTTTCCTATGATCTTTCTGAAATATCTACTGAGTTATCAGATCTAAAAGTAGTTGAAAAAGTAATTTCTCAAAATCAAAATTCTACAATTGAAGAAATTAATACACAAATTATAAGTAATAATTTTCTTAGTAGCTCTTTCGACACAAAATATAAATCTTCTTTTATTTCTCGAAATGCTTTTACAATCGATGAAATGGACTGGGGATCTTTTGCATGGGGATTACTTTGTTGCCCAGTTGGATTTTTCGTTGTTGTAACAAATAAAGATAAAGAACAGGCTCAAAAAACTTCTTTTTGGGTTGGATGGTTGACAGCTGTAATTATTAACACAGTTTCATATGTAGTAGGTGTTGCTGCTGTTTAATAATAACTAAACAAGTTTAAAGCTCGATTATTCGAGCTTTTTTTTTATGAAATTTCTAAGGTTTATATTTTTTTCTTTAATATTTTTAACCCCTCTAGTCCATATTGGACAAAAATCTTATTCAAGAATTGAGGCAGAAATCACTATAAAAGAAATAGACTCAACTAGTAGAATTACAACAGGTAAAATGTATTATGATAAAAATTCAGGAGCAATGTATTATTCTATTAATTATCCTAACAGGGAGGTAGTAGTTTATACTGATTCTATGATATACATGTTACATGATGGCAAGACCATAGAAAATTATAAAAGTACAAATGGTTTAAAATTCAATATTTTTAATTTGGTATTAAATACCCAAATGGAATACTATGGACTAAATTCTAGCTCTTATGAACTTATTAAAACCAAAAGTGATAAAGATCAAATCATAACTACATGGGAGCCAAAATTTAAAAATAAAAAGTACAGGTCCGGGAAAATAATTATGAGTCAAAAAAATAAATTAATCTTTGGCCTTGTAAGTTTCCATCCAGACGGGGCCATCATTAGTAAACAATTTTTTGAGGATTACATAAATATCGAAGGTTTAATGATTCCCTCAAAAATTACCCAAATTGCATTATTTAAAGAAAAACCTGAATATAAAATAACTACATATAAAAATATAAAAGTTAATAATTTTGATGACCAAAAACATTATAGCTCTGAGTTTTATTTTTCTAATTAAATTTTCTTTTTCTCAGAATAAAAGTGATTTTAATTTTTTTCAAAATTTTAATAAAGAAATTAAAAAAACTGATTACGATGTTAAAAAAGGTAAAAAGGCATCCTACGGTTTTTTTTCATTTTATAAAAGGTTTATCTCTTCTCAAGACTCTGGAAATTGTAATTTTTACCCATCTTGCTCTGTTTATGGAACACAATCTTTTCAAAAACTCGGTTTTTTTATTGGCTTTTTAAATACTTTTGATAGGCTTAATAGGTGTAATGGGTTAAATAGAACAGATTATCTAATTCATCAACCTTCTAACTTACTTTATGATCCGGTTTTGTAAGGTATTTTTATCTCTATTTATAGGATTTTCGTCCTGTTTTGGACAATTCGATAACTATTTTAGCAAAGAAAACACATTAAGGTATGCTAATAATTTATTTAATAATTTTGAGTACGAATTAGCAATGAATGAATATTCTCAGTTGTTAAATGATTATGATTTTGTACTAAAAAAATATTTAATTTCAGTAAATAAATCAGAAAACTACAGTCTTGGAATTTCTACTTTTAAGTCATTAAATCAGTTTATTAACCAACAAGATGTATTGGATGAATATTTTAAATTACTATATCTAAATAGAAGTTTTGATGATCTTAAAAAAGAATTAGTTAATAACGATTCTAAAACTTCTAAAAGTTTAAAATTTGTACTAAACATATTAAATGATAGCATAATTCAACCCTATAATTTAGAAGAATTTCCTGAATTAAAAAAATTGCTATTATCCAAATATCAAGTTAAAAAAAAGAGCCCATTCTTGGCAGGAATTGCTTCTGCATTTTTACCTGGTTCAGGAAAATTATATACTGGTTACCATAAAGATGCCCTTACTTCTTTTCTATTTGTGGGATTAAATTCTTATTTATCTTATAGGGGGTTTCAAAAAAGAGGGATTAAAAGCGGATATGGATGGATTTATTCTTTAATGGGGTTTAGTTTTTATGTAGGAAATATATATGGGGCTGTTAAGTCTGCTAAAACTCGAAATAAAAAATCAAAAAAAGATTTATATGAAAAATTGGATAATTTATACCACTAGTATTTTTATATCCTTAAATGCAGTATCTCAAAAGCAGGTTAACTCTTTTGATGCTGCCATTAAAGAATTTAATTCTGGTAATTATGAGTTGTCAATTCCATACTTTAAAAGAATTGCTTTTTTTGAGTCTAATAACATCACCAATCTCAAATATTTAGCTGATAGTTATCAAAAAACCAGATCGTATGATAAAGCATTAGTTCATTATTCACTTATTTATAATATTGTTGTAAATGATAGTATTAAAAATGAGGTTATCATTGAAATGGCCAAGACCTATATACTACAAGAAAAATATAACTATGCTAAAATTGAAGTTCTTAATTTAAAAGAGATTAATCAAAGTTTTATTGATAGAAAAAATTATTATTTATCTATCATCTCATTTTACTTGAATGAGTTTGAAGATTCAAAAAAACACTTGTTGGTAATTAGTAGTTTATCAGATTCGAGTAAGAAATTTATTAATGAATTATTTAAAAATGTTGCAAAAACTCAACTTATACCTAATCCAAAAGTTGCCTCAATTTTAAGTATGATTATCCCTGGAACCGGTCAATTATATTCTGGCGAATTTAAGTCTGGAATTAATTCTTTTTTATTAACTGGAACAGCAATTACAGTTTTCACTTTAATAAACATAAGATATTCCTTCTTAGATGCTATTTTGGGAGTTTTTCCATATTATCAACGTTATTATACCGGAGGCGTAATTAACGCTCAGAATATTGCAGAAAATAAAATTAAAATGAAAAAAGTGGAAACATTAAAAAAAATAAATGAAATTATCTTGAAATAAATCAATCTCTTTGAAAAAAGTTTCATCAATATTATTTTATATATATTTTGGAGTTATATATTTTCTTTTTTGTATTGTTCTAATATTACCTATTTATTTTTTTGTAAGGGGAAAAAGAAAAAATACGGTTGCAAAAAAAATCAAAAACTTTTGGGCAAAGTGGATGTCCTTAATCATAGGTATTAAGACCAAAATAACTTACCTCACAAAAATTAGTTCTAATGATAATTTTATAATTTGTGCTAATCACAAATCCTATCTTGATATTGTTTTAATGTACTTAGTAATTAATCAAGATTTTGCATTTTTAGGTAAATCGGAACTATTAAAATGGCCTGTAATTAATATTTTTTTTAAAAGAGGAGTAGACATACCAGTCTACAGAGACAGTAAAACCAGAGCAGCTGAATGTTTAATTTTAGCGGAAAAAGAAATTAAGAAAGGCAGAAGTATTGTTATATTTCCAGAGGGAGGCTGGGATAATTCAGAAAAGGTAATGAGAAGGTTTAAAAATGGAGCTTTTCAATTAGCGATTGATACTAAGTGTCCCATCTTGCCAGTTACTTTTAAAAATAATTATGATTTATTTACCGATCATAAAGATTTATCGGGGAACGCTAAACCTGGAATAGCCAATATTACAGTTCACCAAGCTATAAAAACAGATAACTTAACTCGTAAAGATTTAGTAAATTTGAGGGAGCAAACATTTAATATCATAAATAAAGAATTGACTTGTGAAAATTAACAGAGAAACAATATCAAAACTAGCTAGCTTATCAAAGTTGAAGTTTAATGACAATGAAATGGATTTAATTTCTAAAGATCTCTCAAAAATGCTAGATTTTATTAATCAGCTTGAAAATTTAAACACCGAGGGAGTAGAGCCACTTATTCATATTAACGAAGTGGTAAATAACTGGAGAGAAGATCAAATAGATGATATGCTTTCTCAGCAAGCTGCTCTTTCTAATAGCCCAACCAAAGATGGAACCTATTTTAAACTTCCTAAAGTTTTAGATAAAGGCTAGCAGTGTTCTTTAAAAGCTTCCGTCAAGTTTTCTGCAATAATCTCCGCTGGCTGTCCTTCAATATGATGTCTTTCTATAAAGTGAACTAATTTCCCATCTTTAAAAAGAGCCATACTTGGTGAAGAAGGAGGATAAGGAAGACAATATTTTCTTACTTGGTTAGTAGCTTCATTATGAAAACCAGCAAAAACAGTAAGAATTTCATCAGGTCTTTGATCATTTTCAATAGCCATTTTTGCAGCAGGCCTGGCATTTCTAGCTGCACAACCACATACAGAGTTAATAACAACTAATTTGGTGCCTTCATTAGAGTTTAACTGATTATCAACTTCTTCAGCTGATGTTAGTTCTTTAAAACCTTTTGATGTTAAATCTTCTCTAAATGGAGCAACTACTTCTTCTGGATACATAATAATTATTTTAAGTAAAAGTATTTAATTAATGGATTAAGTAAAGATTTAAGATGTTAAAGTTCTTAAAAATTCATCTTTTTTTTTGAAAAAAATCTTTAAGAATTAAACTACATTCATTTTCTAGTACAGATGAGATAACCATCGTTTTTTTATGAAGAATTTTGTTTTGAAAATTTGAAAAGCCTCTTTTTTGGTCACTAGCACCATATATTATGGTTCCAATTCTTGTCCAAAAACCAGCGCCTGCGCACATTACACAAGGTTCTAATGTTACATATAAAGAGCAATTATCTAAATATTTATTTTGCAAAAAATTACTTGCAGATGTCATAGCTTGCATTTCGGCATGAGCAGTAAAATCAATCAATTTTTCACAGAGATTATGACCTTTTGCAATAATTTTATTTTCAAAAACAATAACAGCACCAACAGGAACTTCGTCATTTTCATATGCTATATGTGCCTCTTTTAATGCTTTTCGCATAAAATATTCATGACCAAACACACTCATTTAACAGTTTATTATCAAAATTAAGACAAATTTTCAATAGATTTGATAATATAAATATTTACGAATTTAAACTATAATAATATGCCTTTTGAGTTACCAAAATTAGATTACAATCATGATGCACTTGAGCCTCATATAGACCAAAAAACCATGGAAATACATCATGGAAAACATCACGCTGGATATACTGCTAAATTAAATGCTGCCCTAGAGGGAACAGATGATTCTAATAAGTCAATCAATGAAATTATGACTAACCTTGAAATGTCCAACGGCGCCTTAAGAAATAATGGTGGTGGATTTTACAATCATTCTCTTTTTTGGAAAGTAATGTCTCCTAGCGGTGGCGGATTACCTTCAGGATCTCTAGCTGATGCAATTGATAGAGATTTTGGATCATTTGATTCTTTTAAAGATGCTTTTTCTAAAGCAGCAGCTACACAATTTGGTTCAGGATGGGCGTGGTTATGCGTTCTTGATGGCGGAAAATTGGAGGTATGTTCTACACCAAATCAAGATAACCCTTTAATGCCAGGTGTTGGTTGTGGAGGAACTCCTATCCTAGGAATTGATGTTTGGGAACATGCTTATTATCTAAACTATCAAAATAGAAGACCAGATTATATCGAAGCTTTTTTTAATGTTGTTTCTTGGGAAGAAGTTCAAAAGAATTACAATAATTAAACCTTTTAAATAGCTACCTTTAAGCCACTTTATGTGGCTTTTTTTGTTTTTTGAATAATGCATTTAAAAGAATAGAACCAACTACTATTAAAGATCCAATATAAAAATTGACACCCATTAGCTCAGAATCTTTAAAAATGAATAATGCAAATACTATTGCATAAATAGGTTCTAAATTTACTGAGAGATTAACAGTGTACGGAGAAATAAATTTCATTACATAAACTCCTAATAAAAAAGCAAACGAAGTACACACTATACTTAAAATAAGTAGCCAAATAAATTGATCGAGTTGAAGTGAAAGCTCTGATAAAACAATAGATTTATTAAAAATGAAAATGGTAGATATAATCCAAAAGCCAAAGAACAGTTCATAAAATGATATAATTGATGATTTATTTTCCTTAACAAGAACACTGTTGATTACAGAAAAAAAAGCAGCTAAAAAAGCTGATATTAGAGCAAATATTACTGCTTTTAAATGTTGAGGATTACTTTCATAGTTTAAATCATTCACTATTATTACAATTCCAATAATTACAAGAAATCCAGTAATTAGCTCTTTAAAATCAAATGACTTTTTATAAATAATCCATTCAGCGAAACTGGTAAAAAAAGCAGTAGTAGACATAAATACTAAAGCAATTGAAACATTAGAGAGAGCAATTGCCTCGAAAAAAAAATACCAATGAAAAGCTATCAACCCGCCGTTCCCAAAAAATTTTAAAATTGTTAGACTATTTAATTTAAGCGGTTCCCTTTTGAAAATCAAAAACAACAGTAATGTCAACCATGCAATTAGCATTCTCCAAAAAACAATTTCACTTGAATTTAAACCGCTAAGACCTAAATTTTTTCCAATTATTCCGGTAAATCCCCAAATAAGTATAGTGAAATGAAGAATAAGGTGATATTTATATTTAGTGACCAATTTATTTATTGAAAATAGAATATTTATAGGGATGAAGATAATTTTAAAATTTGATTTTGATTTAATACCAAATAAAAACAATACAATAAGATTTATATTTTTTAATTTACTTGAAAGAATTTCTTTAACTTAGAAAAATATTTACAGATATGAATGTCTTTCAGAAAACATTTACTTGGTTATTAATATTTTTAGTTATGTTTTCTTGTAACAAGAATGAGCAGATTGATTTATCTACTTTACAAACTTATCACAATGTGGCTATTCCTCTTATAAGCGCCGAAATTGATGTAGAAGATATGCTTCAGGGTGATACTGGAAATATTATCAGTACTGGAAATAATGGCGAACTTTTTTTAGCTTATGTTACTCCAACAACTACTATAAATGCTGGAGAAATCGTTGACATACCAGATCAATCTTTTTCAGTTTCCGTTAATCCAGCACCTGCAACTTTACCTGTATTCACAGGAAGTGTAACTTTTCAAGATACCAATACAAATGCTTTTTCATTTCCAAATGGTGAAGAATTAACCACTATTATTTTTTCTCAAGGAATCTTAACTATAAATATTGTTAATGACTTAAGTCATGAAGTAGTTCTTAATATTACCATCCCCTCTTTAGTAGATGACATAGGTAATTCTTACAGTGATAATCTAACAGCAAATGCTAATAACTCTGCAGTTACCCAGGCTAACCTTAGTAATTACACTTTTGATTTAACTAAAGGAACTAACGGATATAACGATATGGTGGTATATCTCAATGTTACCATTAATGGCTCGGGAAGTCCTATTAATGTTTCTGATAATTTAAGTTTTTCATTCTCTATGGATAATCTTGAATTTGAAGCTATTTATGGAGACTTGAAATACCAACAATTTGACCTTGGTTCTGTGCCCTTGGAGATAGATATTTTTAAAAATTCCGAGAACGCTATTGATTTTTTATTGACAAACCCAGAGATAAAACACACTATAAGCAATAGCTTTGGATTTGAAGCAAATATGGGAATGCAACAAATGTATTATGAAGACTTACAAGGAGTATTTTTAGCTGATATTTTATATGATTCATCTGCATCTGGGAATTTACAAGCAGCCCCATTTTATTTTCCTGCGATTCAACAACCAATAGTAGAAGGTGATTCAGTTACCTCCATATTGTCAATGAATGCTAGTAATAGTAGTATAGACGAATTAATTAATGCTACACCTAAACAAATTATAAGTAACCCAGTTGTTGTTGTTAATGCTGATTCAACAATAACTAACAATAATTTCGTTTTAAGTTCTAGTGAAATATCAGTATCTACAGAAATAACACTTCCACTTGAAGGTTATGCAGGAGGATGGGTTATGGGGGATACCATTCCCTTTGATTTTAAGGTAGATGAATTATTTAGTTCTGAAACAGAAATAAATGAAGCAGTTATTAAGTTTGTCACAACTAATGGGTGGCCATTAGAAGTTACATTTACCCTTAAACTTTTGGATAGCGCTTACAATGAGCTTTCTTCAATAGCTGATTCTACAGTTGTTATACAATCCGGAAATTTAGACGCAAACGGAAGAGTGGAATCATCTACTGTAACTATTACAGAACTTGCTTGTGACGAAGGGTGTGTAAATAATTTAAATGAAACTAAACATGTTATATTACTTGTAAATGCTGGAACAGTTGATTATAATAATCAACAATCAGTTAAAATATATAATGATTATAAATTGGGCCTATCTATGGCATTATTAATTTCTGGAAGAATTTTCTAATGAGAAAAATAATTTTCATATCAGCGTTATTTTTATTTAATAAAGCTATTGCTCAGCAAGATTTTATTTTATATCATATGCCATCTATTCCACAAATCACCCAAGTGGATCCTGCTTCGTTTCCAGACTCTAAATTAGATATCGGACTTCCAATTATTTCAAGTATTTACGGGTCAGCTTTTAATACCGGATTTTCAATGGGTGACATTTTTTATCAAAATGCTAACGGAATAATGATGCCGGATGTAAATAATGCTATTTCAAAGATGTCTAATGAAAATTTTTTCATATTAAATGGTAGTACAGATTTAATTTTTTTAGGTTTTAAAAAAGGAAATAACTTCTTTTCTTTCAATGTTACTGAGAAGTTAGACTTTACCTTTAATTATCCAAAAGATTTAATAATTATGGCCATGGAGGGTAATGGTAATAATTTGTTAGGTAGACGAGCGGCATTTGATGGTTTGGGATTTGATTTCACTCACTGGAGAGAGTATGCTGTTCATTGGGTGCATGACGTACATCATAAATTTTCATATGGAGTAAGGTTAAAATATTTATATGGTATGGAAAACTTTACTACTGATGTAAGTTATATGGGAATAAAGACAGACCAAAATACTCATGCATTAACATTTGATATGAATTTTGATTTTAGAACTGCTGGGTTGCCGTTAGTAATGATAGATGGAGATATTCCAGCTATAGGTGCTATTGATACAGGAGATTCTTTGGCGATGCAACAATCTGGACTAGATCAGAATTTTATAAGTAATTATTTATTTAAAAGAAACAATAAAGGTTTAGGAATTGATCTTGGATTTAATTACCATTTAAATGATAAAGTATTATTAGAAGCTTCGGTCCTTGATTTGGGTTTTATTAACTGGAATAGTTATACAGCTAATTCTGAGCTTGCTGCCTGGGATTATACATATGATGGTATAGGAAATCCAATTTCACTTTTTGGTGAAGGAACCAGCGTAGATTTTTTAAAAGATGTTTTGGAAGACTCTATTGAAGAAGATTTAAAAAATAATTATCAATACTCTAACCCTAGTTACAGTACGTCATTAAGGACAAAAATTTATGCTTCAATGGAATATATTGTAGATCACAATAATTTTGTTTCCCTAAGTTTTTATTCTTCTTTTGTTAGAAAGCGATGGAGAAGAGGGTTAGGAGTAGCGTATAATTATCATCTTGGGAATTTTCTTTCTGCAACTGCTAGTTACTCTATTTATAATAGAAGTTACTCCAATATAGGAGCTGGAGTATCACTAAATCTTGGCCCGTTTGAAATATATATGTTAACAGATAATATTTTAGCCTTTGGGACCCTTAACCCTAGAGATAATTTCCTCTCTAATAGTGGATCATCAAGCATTAGTATTGACACTAAAAAGGTTCGAAATGGACAAGTTCACTTCGGAATTAATTTAACATTTGGAAGAGACAAGAAGGAAAAACCTATTGACGAGGCCGATAAAAATAGAGCCAATGCAGTTAGCAGTGGAGGTGAAAAGGCAGGAGAATCATCAACTAATCCAACTGCGAGTAAAAAAACTAATGGAAGTTCTTCTACTAAAACAGTATTACCCACAGGAAAAACAACTGATTCTACTCCAAAAAGAACAGATTACAACTCAAAAGGCAATTCTAAGCAAAAATCTAAGTCAGAGAAGAGTAAAAAATCCAACTCCAAATCAGATTATAATAGTAAATCTGAAAAGAAAAAGAAAAAAACTAGAAAAGGGGAGCTTAAAACAAAAGTGAAAGAATCTGCTCCTAAGGGAAGTACACTTCGAAAAGTGTCTAGAAAATTATAATAAATCCTATTTAATCTTTACAATTTCTATTCTTTTTAAATTTTGTGGTTTAATACACAAATACTTAGCATTTTCATCAACCAATAATTCTCTGCTATCACCCTTTTTTTGAAAGGGATTAATTTCAATAGGAGATTTAAAGTTTATTATTTGATCTGGTTTTTCTCCATATCCAATAATATATACGGTATCTAAATGAAAATTATTAATACTCAGGATTATACTATCACTTACAACTTTTATTTTGGCTTTTAACCCAATTGATGGGAAATAATTATTTTTAATTCCGCTATAATTATAGCTAGGAATAATATTACTAAATGAATAGTTGGTGTCGTATTCAAGTAAAGTTTCTCTTATTTTTTCAGCATTTTGACTTAAATAGTCCATGTTAAAATCGTAAATAGGGAATTCACAATTTATAATTTTTTGTAGCGAATCTGTTGGAGCGGTAAATTTTTTATAAATTTTTTTGATATATTCTTTTTCACTAATTTTCTTAAGATACTTTTTATAGTTTTTTAAAAATTCAGAATTGTTAAAAAATTGTTTAGTCAGGTACCTCGTTTGAAACCATTTTGAACTTGAATCTGAAAATCCGTATATAACATCCTCAATTCCTTCTTCAATTCCTGCGTAGCAGTCATAAGCAATAAATTCTAACTTATCACTTAAGGGATTGTAATATAAGCGTTGATTGTGCCAATGATAGGAGTGTCTGCTTTTTCCTAAATCGTTGATTGCAAAGAAAAGAGCAGCTTTATTTAAATCAAAAACATCGTCTAATGGTTGATTAAGAGATTTGTATTTTTGCATAAGAAGTTTACCATTATTATACATTTCAGTTAATTTTTTTGATTTTAAAATCTCTTTATCATTAAATGGAATTATTTCTGAAGATTCAAACCAGGGGTAAGCCATTTTATTTTTAGGATTTTTCAACCTCACCTCCCATAGCCCTTCTTCATCAAATTTTAGAATTGGCCCGTTTTCATAATTATAATTTTGTATTAATTCTTTTCTAAAATGTTCTTCTAAAGCATATATTCCTAGTTTTTCTCCGTTTAATGAGGCTGATACAAATTCGTACCTAGTAGTTAATATTCCTTCGTACTTAAATATTTTATGAATAATCCATTCTTTTAAAAATGATCTTGTTTTTGGATGTTGAATGGAGAAACTCTTCATCCCTTTAAAATTATATCCATTATCAATCTTTATTCTGAAAGACCATTTATCTGACTTTAAATGATCGGTCCAATCTCCTTTAAGCCTAATTTTTATAGGAATTTTATTTTTTTTATAAATCATGAAACCTTTAAAATATTTTTTAAGCGATTTATTGATTATCCCATTTTCCAAAGCAGTCGATCTGAACTCATAAAGAATTTTCAAATCTTTTTCACTCATTTCAATATCAATATTATCTTTTCCTAGTACAACTTTTTCACCTTTAGCTTTATCTAAGAGGTCAATATAAAGATCGTCATAGTAAGATGGAGTACTAGACGGATTATGAATGAAAAACTTAATACTTTTATAATCTTTTTTTAGCGTATACTTTATTGAAATTAACTGCCATTCTGAGTTATTTTTTTCTCTTGTACTTTTTTTAGAAAGTAAAATATTTTTCTTTTTATCAATCAATTTTAGGTAACCACTTGGATAATCTGTTTTTTCCCAAACTGAAATAATGATTTGGTTTCCTTTCTTAAGATTCTCGAAATTATAACTTAGCCCAAATGGATTTAGTTCAAAAATTTTAGTACTGTGTTTCCCGGATTTATAGTAACTGGGAGTCCAAGAATTATTGATCTTAATTTTATTATTATTATTAGAAATAAAATGAGTTGAATTAGTTTTTTCAAAATCAAACTTAATGGGGTAATTGCTTTTATGATCACAGGATACAAAAAAGATTATTACCAATAAATAAGAAAAAACACTTTTAATATTATTCAAAAAACATCTCATTAAATTATTATTTTTAATCTATCAACAGACACTTTAAAAGTACTTATTATTTAATACAGTATTAATAAATAATAGTTCTCCTGTTCATTTTCTTATATTTACAAACTTTAAATATTGTGGTTTTAATTTTTTAAAATACAAGACTACACCACACACTATTATACTTGAGTCGACTACTTAAATACCGCTGTGAATCTGAAGATTTTTTTAAAGATTATTTACCTGATGAATTTTTCATTAATCTAAGTGAAGATCAAAGAATTTCTTTTAGAAAACTAAGAGAAAACCATATGCTTTTAAAAAAAAAAAATAAGGAACTAGCTGTATTGAAAAAAGAGATTCAAGAAAAGCGAAATAGATTAAAAAAACTTACAACTGAAATAGGGTCAAAGAATCAATCAAATAGTTACCATGGAAAACTTCATTCCTCTATTCAATCTCTCGATAGTTTATCAAAGTTATTTGAATTTTCCCTCTCAGTTGGGTTGAGATATCATAATGCTTCAAACAAAAAAAGTCCTAAGTTTTATTTAAGATTAAATGCGAATGATAATTTTAAAAATATTTATATTGGACGACCATCTGATATTAAAGATTCTCTTTTTAAAATCCGCCAGTTTTCTTTTGATAATTATAACAATGAAGACCTAAAGCTAGAGTTAAGATCTTTATATACAGTTTACACAAGATATTTTGTATGGAAAAATAACTGGGAAATCTTTTTTTCAAAGAAACATTCCCTAAAAGATCTTGAAAATTGGTGTTTATCAATGTCTAATGAATTTTTAAGATGGTAGATCTATTTATCGTTTTGAAATTTTATTTATTCATCAATTAGGAAAACAATGCAAAAAATAAAATTAATATGGGATTTTAATGGTTTAGACTCGTTAAAGACAGCGCAACATTTCAATATTCACTTAGAAGAGTTTTTATCAAAAGAAGATTTGCCATATTATACAATTGGAGTGGATTCCATTACCGAATTCCATAATATTGCCTTTTTAATTATAGATAAGAACTATATTGATAAAATAAAGCAAGCATTAAAACCTCAAAGAGCATTTTTAATTAATAATTAATTTAGGTTCTATCATCTTTTATAGACATATTAAAGTCATTAATTTAAAGAAATTTAAATTGAACCATTCAATCATGTATTTTTAATTTTCATGAAAACTTAAGAAAATACATTAATTTTTAATTAGCTTTATAATATGCAAAAAATAAAATTCATACTATTGTTTACTATTCCATTTATTGGTTTTGGGCAAGGATTCGAAAAGACCTTTGGAGGTGCAAATTTTGATTTAGGATACTCTGTTCAGCCAACTTCAGATGGCGGTTATATTATTACAGGGTCTACAGAATCTTATGGTAACGGAGATGCAGATGTCTACCTTGTGAAAACAGATGCTAATGGAGACTCACTTTGGACTAAAACTTTCGGAGGGGCAAGTCAAGACTATGGTAGTTCTTTGCAACTAACATCAGACGGAGGATATATCATTGCAGGAAGGACAGAATATAGTAATGGAGATAAGGACGTCTATCTTATAAAAACAGATGCTAATGGAGATACCCTTTGGACCAAAACTTATGGAGGAACTAGTCTTGATTTTGGTTTATTTGTACAACAAACTACAGATGGAGGATTTATTATCACTGGTGCTACAGAATCTTTTGGCAATGGAGGGAGAGATGTTTATCTCGCAAAAACAGATGCTAATGGGATAGAACAATGGGCTCAAAGCTTTGGAGGATCTGTCTTTGATTTGGGAAACTGTGTACAACAAACCACAGATGGAGGGTATATAATTGTTGGTGGAACCAATTCTTTTGGCAATGGAGATAGAGATGTATACCTAATAAAAACAGATGGAAATGGAGTAGAGCAATGGAATCAAACTTTTGGCGGGGTAGAGTTTGATGTGGGTAACAGTGTGAAACAAACTTCAGATGGAGGGTATATTATCACAGGTAGAACAGCTTCTTTTGGAGCCGGAAATAAGGATGTTTACTTAATAAAAACAGACGGTAGTGGAACGGAACAATGGTACAAAACTTTTGGAGGACCATCTTTTGATTTAGGAACGGATGTACAGCAAACTCCCGATGGAGGTTATGTTATTTGTGGAGGAACAGATTCTTTTGGAGCAGGGGCTCGTGATGCTTATCTAATAAAAACAGATAGTAATGGAACCGAGCTATGGAATGAAACATTGGGGGGGGCAAATTTTGAAATTGCTTACTATATGCAGCTAACTTCAGATGGCAGCTACATAATTGTAGGTGGAACAGATTCTTATGGAGCTGGAGATAGGGATGTATTTCTAATAAAAAAAGAGGCAAATACTACATCAATATTTAACCTTCCAAATCCCAATAGAAAATTACATAAGGTAGTAGATGTATTAGGAAGAGAAATTAATCCTCAACCCAACAATATAATTATAGAAATATACGATGATGGATCAATTAAGAAAAAGATAGTGGTTGAATAAATTTTTTCATCTTCAATCAATAATTAAAAACATAACAAATAAAAAATATGAAAAAAACAATTAATGTACTAGTACTGATTTTTTTGATTTCTTTTAATTCAAATGCTCAGAACAACTATCAAATAAAAAGAGCTACTTCATTTTCTGAACATGTTACAAATCAGTTAAAATTGACTAAGGAAGATCAGAAATTTCTTTACGATACTTTTATAAATAAATTTATAAAACAACAAGAAAAAATTAAAGGTAAAGATTTGTCTGATGAAGAAAAAAAACAAGTTTATAAAGCATCAAGAAAAGAGCTTGTTAAAATTCTGAATACAAGATTTGATTCAGAAAAAACTAAAGCAATAATGAGTGCTATTAAAGAAATACGAAATAAATAAAGTGAATTGATATAAACTATTCATTAATTCTCCATGTAGTTGACCTGTGTTGCACCAGACGTAATAGTTATTTCGTCTTCTTCGTTATAATACTTTTCATAAAGTTTAAAATATTTCTTTGAAATTGCTTTTCTAAGTTTTAATACGCCTTGCATTGGAGCGTATTGATGAAATCCTAATTCTAAATATTTTTTTAATAAATTAATAAGTTCAGGATCTACATCAAAATCTGGATAACCTTGTGATAAGTTTATAGCCTTGTACTTTGATGCCAATAAGGATATTTTGGTAAAAATATTTGTCCCAATATGCGGAAGTTTAGAGTTAGTAGATAGGTTCAAAAAAATTAATCTTTTAAGATTTTTTATTGGGTTTTATAATTTTCAAACCTAGGCTAATTACATCATTTAAGACGGTATCTCTCATGGCTTGATTAAATTTAAACTGGTATTTACCTTTAATAGGGAACTTGATATTTTTATATAAATAATGATTAAAGTTGACTATGGCTCCAGATTTATTGCCTTTCCAATGACCTTTTTTATCTGTAATGAATATTTGAAAGGTATCACTTCTTGTTTTACCGTTAGGAAACTCAATATCAGAAAAAACAAACATGTTAGACCATTTGTAATCTGTAGATGTTCTTAGTTGTAAAAAAACATCGTGATTATTAATAGTGTCATCAATTTCAACTTGAAAATTTATAGTATCTAAAAACGAGAATTTTGAATCGGGGATATCTAAATACTCATTTAATATAGTGTTCTCATTTGAGCAACTTAAAAAAAGAATAAGAATAAGTGAGCTAGATAGTAAAAGTAGTTTCATAATTTTTAATTGAAAACGTTCATATTCATTTTCTTAATAATTTATATAATTGCAATGATACATCTAACATTAAAATCTTAGGATTTGCATTCCTTTCAATATGAAAATAGGCTTCATTCATTAAAGTATTTATTGCTGAAATATTTTTATGGTTGATAAATGGTTGGAATTTTTTTAAAAAATTTTCTTCTTCTATTTTAACCTCTTCTCTTTTAATAGAAAAATTACTTAGAATGCATTTTCTGCTCATTTCTAGAGTGTAGACAATAAAGTCTTTAATTTGTTCTCGACCCATTTTTGATAATTCATTTACCCAGTCAATAGTATCTGCAATATTTCTGGAATAACACAACCTCATCCATTTTATAAATAGAGACATATTTAAATCTGAAGACCCAGAATTTAAATGATGAATAACAGCTTTATTTAAGTTTCCGTCCGATAAATTAGCTATTATTTCAGATTCAACTTCCGGAATTTTAAAATTCTTAATCATGAAATTTGAAATTGCATTTAATCCCATTTTAGGAACGGTAATATTTTGTAGTCTAGAATAAATAGTTGGTAATATTTTATTTTTATTTTCTGAAACAAATATAAAATAAGTGTTTTCAGGAGGTTCTTCAATTAGTTTTAAAAGTTTGTTAGATGCTTGTAAATTCATTAATTCTGGCAACCACATTATAAGAATTTTAGGGCCACCAAAAAAAGATTTAAAATTTATTTTTTTGATGATTGATTGGCTTTCTTTTACTCCAATTATTCCTTGTTTGTTCTCATTTCCCATGCTAGAGTACCAGATTTTCTTACTTATACATTTAAATTTTTCTACAGTAGAAATAAATAATGCTCTACGGTCATCAGATATTTCTGAATGCTCTGTTTTGGATAAATGTATTGGAAAAGAAAGATGCAAGTCGGGGTGTTGAAATTTCTCATACTTTCTACAGGATGAACAATTCTTACAAGCGTAATTTTGCTGAGGATTGTCACATAATAAAACCGCAGAAAAAGATAATGCTAATTGTAAATGTCCACAGCCCTCAGAGCCACTTAAAAGAATTGCATGGGGCACTCTGGATTGTTTGAACAAATTAATTAATTGTTCTTTGGAGGAGTCTTGGCTATCAAAATCTGAGAAGTACACTAAACAAATGTAATTAAACTTTGATTTAGATAGTTACTTTGTCTGTATTTGGTAAGTGTTCAAGAATTTTAGATCGATTTATTTTAGGTAAAACCAAATACCCTGAATTTTTAAGAATGGGATAGGCAACCGATGCGTTTTTAGTTGGGTTTTTTAGGATAAAACTTTGTGTGTCCAAACTCTCTAATACAAAAACAATAATTATTAAAAATGATAATATTTTAAATATTCCCAAAACTGCTCCAGCTATTTTGTTAAGAAATTTTAATTGCACAAAATTGATGAATTTTTCAAGAATTTTTGAAAGAATAGCCCCAATTATTATGGTAAAAAAAAATAAAATTATAAAGGATATAGTTGAAAGATATTTCACTTGCACTTTTTCTTCAATGAATGGTTCTATTAAATATTGGAAATGAGTGCCTATCAAAACCCCTAATACTAAGCTAATTATTCCTAATATTTGAGCAACTAACCCTTTTTTAAAACCGCTATAAGCGCCCCATAAAAGTGGTAATAGTAAAACAATATCTAACCAAATCATCAATTAAAATTAAGTTTAAACCAAAACATATAATTTTCATGGTAAAATAGATATTCACAGAATGAAGATTAAAACTATCTTACTACTAAAACTTTAGATTTTGCTTTAGAGTATCCGTCTTGAGATGTTGCAAAAAAATAATAAACTCCACTCACAACGTTTTGGTTGTTTCTATCTTTCCCATCCCAAATAGCCTGACCGCCATCCGAAAAAATGGTTTTAATCAAAAATCCGCTAGCGTCAGTAATTTTAACTTCTGTATTTTTCATCATACCTGTAACTGCAATATTTCCTTGGTAATCAGGTCTCACCGGATTTGGGTAAACTTGAAGATTTGTGAATTCAAAGTTAGATGATGTAGCGCTAGATTTATATCCTAATATTCCTTTGTCAGTACCTATAAAAAGTTCTCCAGATTGATTATCTATTGCTAAAGAGGTGATTTTATTACTGTAAAGTGGGCTATTTTCCTTTGACAATGAATAAATGGTTTGTGTTCCGTCCTCAGACATTAAAAACAACCCACCGCCATCAGTAGCAATCCATTTTCTATTGGCACCATCAATTACAATATCAGTAATTATTTCATTTTGTAAAAGATATTGTAGAGTCCCATCTACTTCAATTAATATATTCTGGGAATCAAAATTTGTTTCATTAAATATTGGATAGGAACTATAAAATATGGTAGGGCCATTATCAGTACCTATCCAAATTTCTCCATCATTATCAATGGCTAAAGTGTTTATATTGCTACTTGGAAGAGATCCAGCCCCAGAGCTAGTTCCAATAATTTTATACTGATCATCACTTAAATCAAAAATTGTTTGATTGTAATCATATACAACCAATCCTACATCTTTAACAATCATCCATATGTAACCATACTGTTCATCAATAACTAAATCTGTACATAGTTTATCTGCTGCAAGTGGACCACAATAAAAAGATTGCCACTCTCCATCGCTGGTTCTCACCGAAATTGGTGATGTTGTAAAAGAGTTAGCTATCCATAAATTTCCAAAATTATCATAACTGGTTCCTGAAATACAAACACTGTTCCCGCTTTGCCCTATTCTAGTTTGAAGTGAGGAATTGTAAAATGTAAATCGATCTGTAAATTGATTATTATTAAATAGTAATAATCCACCGCCAAATGAAGATGCAGCAAACTCATTTTCATTTAATGGATTGGCCGTAACCCATACAATGTCAGAAATAGTATCTATTTCTTGAGCCATTATTGGAGTAGTAATTCGATTGTAGTAATTCCAGTCATTATTGAATTGATATATTCCGTGCCAATTAAAGGTCTTATTCCAATTACTTCCATAAGTTCTTCCAGCAGCCACATATAATTTATTTTTAGCCGATGATAAATGAAAACATTCATTAGTAAATGGTCCGCCGTATCCAATTAAGGACTTATTTAAAGAAAAATTGTTTTTTAAACGTCGTAACCCCTTGGATTCGTCAGCAATCCAATAATAATCGTTGCCTTTAATAACATCATTCGGACTAATACCAGATATTCCATTATAAGCAAAGAAGAAATCTAAAGTATCTAAATTTAGGTTGTAAATAGTGACATAAGAATTAGTACAAGAAATTAAATTTTGATTATCTACTTTAAAATTTCTAAGGTTTTCATTTGGATAGTTCATGATTGTATCCCAATTATTATTATTGTATTTATATACAACATTTGTTGCTCCAAATGCAAAAAAATCTTCTCCAAATGATTCTAGATTATTAAAATTGGTTCCAATTGGGGTATTTATTGTGTTCCACACAGTTGCATCAGATAAAAAAGAGCTATTAACTGGCGCATATTTTATTTTATTATTTGTTAATGCGTAAATATAATCTTGTGAAATATGTAAGTCTAGTACAGCAATTTGAGAGTTATTATCACCTACTATATAAGTATCTTTAATTTCTTCTTTTTCAACATCTATAACTACTATACCAAAACCTAAACATACATATACATATTTACTATGGCTATACAAATTATAAACTGTCTTATCCCCTATAATAGAACTATTTAATATGGAAGAAATATTTATAATCCTCCCGCCCTTAATCAGGTCTATATTGCTAGAACTATAGGCAATTAATAAAGATTGCTGAGACTGATTTGCTTCTATAGCTGAAATACCAACTTCACTTAATCCATTAACAGTACTAAGCTTTCTTACTTCATTTGTGGAATTATCAAATTCTATAATAGAGTAAGGTGTTGAGCCATAGTAAATATCCCCTATCGAGGCCAACTGATTAACCTGTGAGTAAGGTAAATGATCTCTCCAAGATTCTACAGTAAAGTCTTGTGCATTTAGCAACAAAATAAATGGGTTAAAGAAAATTAAACTGTATGTAAACCATTTCATATTATGCAAACTAACTAATTATTAAAATAATTATTGCAAAAAAACTACTTTTGTTCAAAATGGCTCCGTAGTTCAACTGGATAGAATATCAGATTTCGGCTCTGAGGGTTGAGGGTTCGAATCCTTCCGGGGTCACTTTTTTTATTTTTCACAACAATTGTTGGTGTTATATTAAAACTATATCATTAACAAATTTTTTGATACTGGTCCATTTCTTCTCTGTATTTAAAATTGAGCCTTTTTTGTTTAACTATTTCAACAAAAGTTCTTACGAAAATTTATTTCATCATTTTTTTAATTAAATTGTGGCATAAAATAAAAAGAACAATATGAAAAAAATTACTTTATTAATGTCGTTTTTTCTAACGATATTTTTTGCAAAATCCCAGTGTGATTACTACATAGTAATGCAGGATGCTTACGGAGATGGGTGGAATGGTGCATCTATTGATATGTCAATAAACGGTGTGGTTATGACTAGTTTTACTGTTTCAACTGCAGCTGCTACTGCTGATTCCGCAAGTTATTCTACTTATACTGGAGATAATGTTGAATTCTATTTCAATTCCGGTACATGGGATACTGAAATAACATTTCAGATAACTGCTCCAGATGGATCTTCTGTTGGAAGTTATGGTCCATATGCAACCAATTCTGGTAACTCTTATTCTGTTTGGACTGGAGTTTCCAATTCTACTTGTGCACCGCCTGCATGTTTAGACCCTTATGGTCTGTCTGCATCAAATGGCACTTCGACTAGTATAGATGTTTCTTGGACTGGTGGTCCAAATGCTGCTTCTTATAATGTTGAATATGGTGTTACTGGATATACGCAAGGAAGTGGAACTACAACTACAGCTTCAACTGCTTCAACAACAATTACGGGCTTAACAGCTTACACACTCTATGATTTTTATGTACAATCAGATTGTGGTACCAATGGAATTAGTTCTTGGGCTGGTCCAATTAGTTACAGTACTTGTCCTGGTGGAGCTCCTTATTTAGAAACTTTTGATGCAAATCCAGCCTCTCAAGCGTTAACTAATGCGACTGGCCCTTGTTGGATACAGTCTACAAACGATGTTTTTGATTGGTTAATTAATAATGGTCCAACAACTTCGGCAACAACAGGTCCTTCAGATGATATCACTGGTGGTGGAAATTATATGTATACTGAAACTTCTGTTCCAAGAGCAGTAGGTGACAGTGCGATTTTAATTTCTCCATCTATTGATGTTAGTTCTCTTACTTCAGCAGAAATCTCTTTTCAATTACACATGTACGGCGCCTCTATGGGTACTCTAAGAGTAGATGCATCTAGCGATGGTGGAACAACATTTAATACCATATGGACTAAAACTGGTGACCAAGGTGATCAGTGGACAGAAGAAATTGTTCAACTTACTGGTTTTACAACTACTGCAACAGTGAGATTTGTCTCTACTGTTGGTGTTGATGCTGGTGGAACTATTTCTTATTGGAGTGATATGGCTATTGATAATTTTCAGGTTAGACAATCTGCTACTTGTCCTCAAACATCTCCACTTACAGCATCGAATGTTGGATCTTCAACTGCAGATGTTTCTTGGACAGCCGGTGGTACTGAGACATCTTGGAATGTAGAATATGGTGCTGCTGGATTTACTTTAGGAACTGGTACTAATAATAATGTAACATCAACTACTTATTCTATGACTGGTCTTAACCCTAGTACTGATTATGAGGTGTATGTACAAGCTGTTTGTAGTGCAACTGAACAAAGTTACTGGGTAGGTCCTTTATCTATTTCTACAACATTTGTACAACCTGGTTGTGGAGATACGTTTGGGCCGTATTGTTATGATGCTAATGCTTACACCGTATTTACAGCTACTGCAACTCCAGGTGATTTTATTACAGTTGATATTACAGCTGGTGAGACTGAAGTTGGTTACGATAATCTAGAATTCTATGATGGTACCGGTAATACAGGTAACTTATTATACAGTGCTGATGGCGATCACACAGGTGTTTCTGTACTTTCAACATCAGGTACTATAACTATGTACATTAATGGTGACGCTATTTGGAATTGTGTTGATGGTGTTGGCGGACCTTATGTTCCTTTAGAATTATCCATAACTTGTACAACTCCATCTGCACTTGATATTGCAGGGAGAGCAATGACCACGTCTCCGTCTCTAATTTTAGCGAATGGACCGTTTATTATTTCTGGTGATCTTCAAAATATGGGAAGTAGTACTGTAACATCAATGGATATTAATTACTCTATTGACGGGGGAGCTACTGTAACTGAAAGTGTTTCTGGTCTTACCATAGCAACTGGAGATTACTACAGCTTTAATCATGGTACTCCATGGTCACCAACTGCAGGAACTTATAATATTGATGTATGGGCGACTAATATCAACGGGGCTACAGATATGAACACTAGCAACGATATGGCTTCTGGATCAGTAACTGTATTTGCTAATGGTGATATTAAAAGACCCATGTTAGAATCGTTTACAAGTTCTACATGTGGTCCTTGTGTTGCTGGAAACGCAAATATTGCTGCTGTAACAAGCGCTTATATGGATGATCAGTATTCAATATTAAAATATCAAATGTCTTGGCCGGGTTCTGGAGACCCTTATTATACATTAGAAGGTGGTGACAGAAGAACTTATTATAATGTAAATGCAGTTCCAGACTTTATTTTGGATGGTAATGTGTGGCAGGGTAATTCTAGTAGTGTGACTAATGCTCAAATAGATGCTATTATGTCCGATCCTGCTTTTGTAAGTTTATCTGCTTATCATGTAGTTGATGGTCAAACAGTAGATTTTACTGTAACTGTTAATCCATTGGGAGATTTCACGAATTCATTAACGCTATATGCAGCTATTTTTGAATATATGACTTACAATAATGTAGGAAGTAATGGTGAAACTCAATTTGGGAAAGTCATGAAAAAAATGGTTCCTGGTTCAATGGGATTCTCATTAGGTAGTCTACAAGACGGGCAGACAATAGTTGAGAATTTTTCTCACACTTTTCAAGGTGCTTATACCTTACCGCCTGATGCAAATAGTCCTATTGACCATACGTCTCAACATTCAATTGAAGACTTTAGTAATTTAGGAGTTGTTACTTGGATTCAAGATGATGCTACAAAAGAGATACTACAATCTACTGTTTCAGTAGAAAGCTTTACAAATATTGAAGAAAAGCAAACTACTGACTTAATGGTATTTCCAAACCCAACTGAAAATACAGCTACCATCTCTTTTGAGGGTATTCAAGGGTCAGATGTTACTATTGAGCTCTATAATTTACTAGGTGAGCTCATTGTTTCTGAAAATTATACATCTCAATCAAACTTTGATTATTACAATTTAGATGTTTCAACGGTAAATAATGGAATCTACAACTTAGTGTTCAAGGTTGGTGAGTCAGTTACAACAAAAAAATTACAAATTCTGAAGTAAGAATTTAATTTTAAACTATACATAAAAGGTCTGAAAATTTCAGACCTTTTTTTTGTGGTTAACTTTTGAAATAAAATTTCATACATTTATTGAAATTGTAAAAAACTATTATTTGAATACTTTTTCAAAATACGTTATCGGATTTGCTGGTGTTATAATAGTGCTTATTTACAGCCAATCAATATTGGTTCCTTTTATCTTTGCACTTTTATTGTGGTTTACGATAAGAGTTTTCAGTTCCATTTCTGAAAATATTCCTTTTTATGGAAAGTATGTCCCTAAAAAGTTAAAAAAAATATTTTCTGCTATTTTTATCTTTTCAATACTATACTTTTTTTCTCAAATTGTTTTATCTAGTTTTAACTCGATTATCCAATCACATCATGACTATAATGACAATATTTTAAATTTAATAAGCTTAATAAACGAACAATTTCAAATTGATTTAGAAGCTTACATTAAAACTCAGAGAAGTGAGATAAGTATAGCTGGACTAGCAGAAATACTTTTTGATGCTATTTCAAATATTATAAGCAGCACCCTAATGATTGTAATATTTACCATTTTTATATTTATAGAAGAGACCCATTTTGACAAGAAATTAAAGCAATTTTTGTCAGAGTCGACATCAAATTATAAAAATCTAAATAAAACACTTAATAAAATTGAATGGTCTGTAGCTAAATACCTTGGTATAAAAACCATGTCAAGCCTTTTAACAGGGTTATTAAGTTTTATTATGTTTTACATTTGTGATTTAAATTTTGCTATATTTTGGGCATTCTTAATATTTTTATTAAACTATATTCCAACAATAGGTTCTCTACTTGCTACAGTTTTTCCAGTGATTTTCTCAATGCTTCAATTTGGTGATTTTTCTAATGCTCTCATCATTTTATTTGTTGTTGGCGCTATTCAAATATCAATAGGGAATTTAATTGAACCTAGATGGATGGGTAATTCTATGAACATAAGTCCGCTAGTTAGTATAATATCTTTGATGTTTTGGGGATTAATTTGGGGAACTACTGGTATGATTGTAAGTGTTCCTTTTACTGTTGTAGTTATAATTATTCTATCAGAAATAGAAAGCACAAGACCTTTAGCAATATTACTTTCAGAAAAGGGAGATATTAATGAAAAAGGATAGTTTAAATGAAATTTTTTGGAATAATAGATACTTAGATAGAAAGACCGGTTGGGATTTAGGAATAATATCGCCTCCAATTAAAAAATGGTTTGAAACTCAAAAAAATAAAGATTTAAAAATTCTAGTTCCTGGGGCTGGGAAAGGACATGAAGTGAAATATGGATTTAAAAATGGCTTTAAAAATATTCACTACCTGGATTTATCAACTGAAGCTATCCTTTCATTTAAAAAAAATTGCCCCAATTTTCCAAAAGAAAAAATTTTAACTACCGACTTCTTTGAGTTAAATAAAGATGTTTTTTTTGATGTTATAATTGAACAGACATTTTTTTGTGCTATTGACCCTCTTTTGAGAGAGAAATATGTGGAGAAAACGCATCAAATTCTAAAAGAAAAAGGTTGTATTATTGGGCTGCTATTTAATAAAGAATTTGAGAACGAAGGACCTCCTTTTGGCAGCTCCCATGAAGAATATATTAATTTATTTTCAAAAAAATTTAACATTAAAAAACTAGAAAAATCTAATTGCTCTGCTTATTCGAGAAAAGAAATTGAATTTTGGATTGAAATGATAAAAATTTAAAATTTCTATTCCATAGAATCCATTAGTTCTTCTGTTACTTCTAGATTATGATAGATAGCATTTACATCATCATCCTCTTCCATTTTATAAATCAACTTCATTACTTTTTGAGCATCTTCTAAGATTAATAGCGTGGTTTCTAAAGGAATTCTTTGTAATTCTGAGTTACTTACTATCCAGTTTTTTTCATCTAACGCAGTCTGCATTTTACCGTACTCATCAAATGTAGTTTGTATAATCACCTCATCATCAATTAATGTTAGTTCTTCTAACCCATAATCAATCAATTCCATTTCTAATTCTTCAAAGTCAGTAATATTAATACTATCTTTTTTTAGAGTGAAAATTCCCTTCCTTTCAAATAAAAAACCTAGTGAACCGTTAGTACCTAAATTACCACCATATTTATTGAAAATTGATCTAACTGAAGCGACTGTTCTGTTGTTATTGTCAGTGGTAGCCTCAACAAATACCGCAATTCCTTTAGAAGCATAACCTTCAAAAGTTATTTCTACTAAGTTGGCTCCTTCTCCTCCTATACCTTTTTTAATAGCTCTTTCTATGGTGTCTTTTGGCATGTTTGCACCTTTAGCATTTTGAACTGCTAATCTTAAAGATGGATTAGTTTCAATATCTCCTCCAGCATCTCTAGCTGCAATTGTAATTTCTTTAATTGCTCTTGTAAAAACTTTTGCTCTTTTTTTATCTTGAGCTGCCTTACGATGTTTAATATTAGCCCATTTGCTATGTCCTGCCATTGTATAAAATTATTTATAAAAATAAATAAAAATTGTATTTCAGTTAGATGGGACTATTTTTGTTTTTATAAAAAAAATGGAAAACAACTCTAATCGATATAAAAATTTACTTACTGATATTGAAAACATAATAGATAACTCTATTCCTTCATTTACCAATTTAGGAAATATTGCAGCACTATTAAAAGAAAGATTTAATTGGTTTTGGGTAGGATTTTATAAGGTTGAAGGAGAAGAATTGATACTTAATGCTTTTCAGGGACCACCAGCCTGCGTTAGAATTGGAAAAGGTAAAGGTGTTTGCGGGAAATCACTAGAAGAGAAAAAATCAATTATTGTAAAAGATGTTTCCTTATTTAAAGGACATATTGCCTGTAACCCTAAATCTAAATCTGAAATAGTAATCCCTATCTTTAATAAAAGCAAAGAAGTAGTTTATGTCTTAGATATTGACCATGACGAAATCAATGCATTTAAAGATGAAGATGAAATGAAATTGAAATTAATTAATAATTTAATTTTAGAAATAGTTTGAAATATTTTTACTTGTTTATATCATTCTTGATAATTAGCTGTGCTCAGCAAACTATTTTAAGTGGTGGGTTAAAGGACAATAAGGCTCCACAACTTAATGCTGATACAAGTCAAAAGATTGTCAACTTTAATGGAAATCATTTATCATTGGAATTCAATGAAAACATTCAACTCATAAGTGGGAAGAGAACATTTATCACCAACCCGGAGATTAAAGGAATAGAATTAATTGATGAAAAAAATACGATAGATTTATTTTGGAAAGACTCACTAAATAATAATACAACTTATTCCTTTATTTTTTTAAATGCAATTGCTGATATAACCGAGTCTAATAAAATTAATGAGTTAAAATATTTAGTAACAACAGGCAGTAAAATTGATAGTGGTAATATATATGGACATATAACTAAATACCCAGAAAACAATCCACTAGAAAACATTTTAATATTTGCTACTGAAACTAACGGAGCTAACTCCTATAGAACTTACTCTAACTCTAACGGAAAATACCAAATAAGTAACTTAAAAAGGGGGAAGTATATTTTATATTGTTTTGATGATGAAAACAATAATTATTTAATCGATACAATTTCTGAAATACATGGTTTTTGTTTAGACACAATTATAATAAATGATACTACAGAAAATCAAGATATTATTGCTTATAAGCCCTATAAAAAAATTACACTTGATAATGTAAACTTTAACCCTTTAGGAAATTTAGAACTTATATTTAGTAATGCTATTGATTCTTGTAGCGTTGTAGATTTATCAGAAAATCAAATTTACTTTTCAAATAAGTTAAATGATAAACATAATTTTTATTTTAAGGATACTATAAAAAACCATACTATAATAATTAAATCTAAAAATAAATTTTGTGATACTATAAGAATTGCGTATGACATTAATAAGCCTTATAAAAATGAAATTATTTATAAAAAGTTTATTAATGATCAACTTGAATCAAGTAGTAGGTTTATGTTGGAGTTTAATCAGCGTATTAAAAAAGTAGATTCCTCACTTATAGAAATTTTATCGGATTCAATTATAATACCAACTCAATTTTATATCAAAGGAAATTTATTATATGTTTTCCCAGAAAGAGAACAGGGCAATTATAAAATGACCCTATTGCCAAAAAGCATAATAGGTATTAAAAATATTAAAGAGGATACAAGCATAGTGAACTTTAATATTAAAAAGAAGAAAGATTTATCTTCTTTAGAAATTAAGTTAAATAATATTCCTTACGAGAATTCTATCATTCAAATTTTTAAATCAGATAATAAGATGAAAGAGATTATTATTTCGGGAAATAAATTAGATACTACTATCTACAATTGTTTTCCAGGAAAATACCAGTTAAAAATCGTAGGAGACATAAATAATGATGGTTACTGGAGTATTGGAGATCTTAAAAACAAAGTATTACCAGAACCTATTATTAATTATAAAAGTGAAATAGAACTAAAGAAAAATTGGTCAGCAAATATCTTCTGGGATTTTAAAGTTGAAAAGTAAAATTATCTGCATCTTTCAGTACTGGAAATTTTGTTCTATAATTATTCAATTCTTTTTTATGCAGCGAATGAATTGATATTTGAGGTTCATTGATTTTAAAATTGTCTAATCTTTCACCTTTGAAATCAAATGTTCGAGAAGATCCGTTATACTGATTTTTATTACCATCTGTTCCTATTCTATTTACTCCAAATACATATGCTGAATTTTCAATAGCTCTTGCTGAAAGTAAATTGTTCCAGGCAAAAGTCCTAACTGAAGGCCAATTTGCTATATAAATTAAAATATCATACTTATAAGAACTATTTGAAAATTTATTTCTACTCCAAAGTGGAAATCTTAAATCGTAACATATTAAAGGATTAATTTTCCAACCATTAATCTCAAAAATTAAACTTTTTTTACCTTTGGAGTAACTTTTATCTTCTGAAGCCATTGAAAAAAGATATCTTTTATCATAATATTTAATTTCATTGGGTTTAACAACGTATAATCTATTGTAAAACTGATTATTTTCATTAATTGCTATACTGCCAATAATACAGGTATTTAAAGATTGTGCATGAGACTGCATCCAAGATACTGTCTCACCATATGGTTTTTCTGCGATTTTATGATGGTTCATTGAAAATCCTGTAGTAAACATTTCAGGAAAAATAATAAGGTCAACTTGCTGAAAATCTTTTAAAATAAGATCATAATGAATCTTATTACTTGCAGAATCTTCCCATATAATATCCGTTTGGATGGAGGCAACTTTTATCATATATATTTATTATATGTAAAATTAAAAATACATATTAGTTTTATATTTAGTAAAATATTTAATACTAACATCTAAATTGAAAAAAAATTATTCTATAAAAAGTGATAATAAGCAAGCGATTATATTTCTAATATTATCTGGGTTTTTTTTAGGGTCAATTACCTTGTTAAATGTATTAGGAATATCTAAGTTTATTGATTACTCTTTTGAGTTTTTTGGTTATCAAATACCATTTGTAATAGCTATCGGAGTCCTTCCCTATCCAATAACTTTTTTATGTACAGATTTAATAAGTGAACTATTTGGGAGAAAAAGAGCTAACTGGGTGGTATGGATGGGTTTGGGACTTAATTTTTGGGTTCTTTTTTTTATTTGGTTGGCTGGAGCTCTAGACCCGCCAAACGAGATTATAAATGGGACGCCATTGTATAAAATAGAGAATGACAATGTTTTAATTCACTCCCAATATGCCTTTTATCATATAAGAAAATTAAGTATGGGAGCAACACTTGCTTCAATGATTGCATACCTAACTGCCCAATTTGTTGATGTTCATATATTTCATTATTTAAAAGGAAAAACTGGAGAAAAAAAGCTTTGGTTGAGAAATAATGTTTCCACCATTATAAGTCAGTTGATAGACAGTTGTGCTGTAATTTTAATAACTCATTATTTAGTAGATGGTCTGCCTAAAAGCTCAGATGGGGAGCTAACAAATTCGCTATTTTACTTTATAATGTCAGGCTATCTTTTTAAATTAATAATTGCACTATTAGATACCCTTCCGTTCTATTATCTCACTAATAAATTAAAAAGATTTTTTTAGTAAACTAATAGTGAAAATTTTAATGTTTCGTGAAGAGCTTTTTAAGAATTTCAATGTCCTCCTCTAGCCTTATCATTTCTTTAGGATTTGTTCCATCATAATAGCCTCTTATTCTTTGTTTTGGATCTAATAAAACAATATTCTCAGTATGAATAAAATCTGCATCACTTCCATGTTGGAAGTTAGGATCATTAATATCAGGGACCACCAAATAGTCCTGGCGAGCAAGCCTATATAATTCCTCTTTTCTTCCTGTTAAAAATCGCCAGTTATCATGATTAACAGCATATTTTTCTGCATAGCTAAATAGCAAAGAAACTTTGTCAACTTCTGGCCAAACTGTATGAGATAAAATTATAAGTAAGCTGTCATTAATATATTTGCGATGAATGGTATTTAAATTTTGTGTCATTTTAGGACAAATTGAAGGGCAAGAAACAAAGAAGAAATTGGCAATAACAATTTTATTCTTTATCAAATCTTTGGTGACAGTCTGATTAAGTTGATCTAATAATTCAAAATTCGATACACAGTGATCTCCTCCATTTATTCCTCTTCCTCTACCATGTAATGAGGAATCTACTAATTCTTGGTTAATATCATTAGGTTGAAAAACAGGTAGCTTCCTATTGTTTTGCCAATCTAGATTTAAGTAAATAATAACACCTGAACCGGTTAGAAATATTATAAAAATAATAAGTACTCTTTTCATTATTTAATAACATTAACGAAAACTTTTCCAACAAATTTTGCACTTTCAATCCCCTCATGAGCATTTGAAATTTGGTCCCAGCTAAATTCATTTTCAGCTACAGGATTTATTTTGTTTTCCATATACAAAGAAATTAACTCTCTTAAAGCATTTTGTATTTGTTCAGGCTTTTTATCAGCAATTTCTAAAAGATTTAATCCATTAATAGACTGCGAATTCAAAATTAATTTAGCTGGGTGTATTTTGCCGATCTTTAACAATTGAAAAAGCGTATTTAAAATTCCCTTTCTGCTATTAATCCTATCTGAAATACCAAAAAAAACTAAATGCCCACTACTATCTAATAATTCCAAATCTTTTTTAAAAGTTTGACCACCTACTGAATTAAATATTGCACTAATTTTTTGATCCTTGGTTATATTTAAAATTTCTTCAGTATAATTATTATTTCTATGATATATAGGAAAATTAACTCCGTTTTTTTTCAAATACAAAACTTTAGATTTTGTACCCGTTAATCCAATAATTTGACAATTTTTAAGCTTTGATAACTGGGTTAAAGCTGTGCCAACACCTCCTGAAGCTGAATGAATTAATACAATATCATTATTGGATAAACTTGTTTTTTCTATGGCTATATGGGCAGTACAATATTGGGTTGCAAGTGCTAGAGCATGTCCGTTAGGAATATGATCTTGAATCTCAATAATTCCCTTACTAGATGCCACTGAGTATTCAGCATATCCTCCAAACCTGGTCATTGCTAAAACTCTTTTCCCAATTAAATGCCCATTAGATTTTGTATTTACTTTCTCTACTATTCCAACAACTTCATAGCCTAAAATAGCGGGTAAATCTGGTGCTGCTCGGTAGAGTCCTTTTCTTGCCATGACATCTGCAAAATTAATTCCAAATGCGTGTACTTTAATTAAAATACTATCGTTGCCTTTTAGTTGAGGAATAGGCACTTTGTTTGTTATAAATGCTGTCCCTGCATCTCCGTATTTAATCAGTTGAATAGCTCTCATAGTCAGAATATAGTATTTGTACTCATTGTATTTTCATAGCCTTCATCCACAAATAGTTTTGGATTTTCTGAAGCTTCAACAGCTAAATAATCACATTTTTCATTTTGAGGATGTCCCGCGTGTCCTTTTACCCAATTAAACGTAACCTTATGTTTTTTATAAATTATTAAAAACCTTTTCCATAAATCAGCATTTTTCTTCCCTTTAAAATACTTTTTTTCCCATTGAAAAACCCATTTTTTCTCAATTGAATCAACTACATATTTAGAATCTGAATAAACTTGAACTTCACTATTATTATTTTTCAAATTTTCAAGCCCAATAATAACTGCTAATAGTTCCATTCTGTTATTAGTGGTATGCCTAAACCCTTGCGAAATTTCCTTATAATGTTTACCTGCCATTAGGACTACTCCAAATCCTCCTTTACCAGGGTTTCCTTTAGCAGAACCGTCTGTATATATATTGATTTTCATTAGGGATTAGGATTTAGCTCTTCTCCACATATTTTGCAAAAAACAGCATCATCTTCGTGTTCGTCCAAAGAACAAGAACGACAAGCTTGAGTATTAAGCGATATCTTAGATAATTCAACTGAAATTAAACCAGTTGGTACTGCTATAATCGAGTAACCTAATATCATTATTATTGAAGCAAAAAATTGCCCTAAAGGAGTTTGAGGAGCAATGTCTCCATATCCAACTGTAGTTAACGTAACGATTGCCCAGTATATACTTCTTGGTATTGAAGTGAAACCATCTTTAGGGTCTTCTAACATATAAATAATAGTTCCCATAAGAATGGCAATTGAAACTACAATTAACAAAAATATTACGATCCTTTGTTTACTAGCAATAAATGCTTTTTTTAAAGCTGCTGCTTCTTTTACATATCTTATTAACTTCAAAATTCTAAATATTCTTATTAATCGAATGGTTCTAATATTTTTAATGGATGAAATATTATTAGCCCCTAAGCCTATACCTATGAAAGATGGTACTAAAGAAAGAAGATCAATTATTCCATAAAAGCTGAAAATATATTTGAGGGGGTTTTTAACTGAATATATCCTCAATAAATATTCAATAGAAAATAATATGGTAAAACCCCATTCAAGCAAATCGAATAACCATGCCCATTTGAGACGATATGACTCCACACTTTCTAGCATAACTACAGTCACACTTAGTAAAATCATTACTAGAAGCAGAATATCAAAAAGCTTTCCCATGGGGGTATCGGCTTCAAATATTATCTCATGTATTTTTGATTTGACCTTATTCATCGATAAAAGAGGATATAATTCTTGGATAATTTAATAATTCTAACCGACTTATTTTAGTTTTTAGAGAAATTAAAGTTTCTGATTCATGAATAGAAATTTTATGTTGTGAAATTATTTTTCCTTCATCGTAATTTTCGTTAACAAAATGAAATGTGATACCAGTTTCTTTTTCATTATTTTTTAATACTTCTTTATGAATGTAATCTCCATACATTCCTTTTCCTCCATATTTAGGCAGTAATGATGGGTGAATATTAATAATTTTACCATTAAATTGATTTATGAATACTTTAGGTATTTTTAAAAGAAAGCCAGCTAAAACTAATAAATCAACTTTTTCATTATTTAATTTATTTAATAATTTTTCAGGGTCTAATAAATCAGGATTTTTAAAATTTAAAAGTGGAATTTTATAACTTTTAGCATGTTTAATTGCACCAGAATGAATATTATTGGTGCCAATAAATAATATTTTTATCTTTTTATTATCACTAAAATAGCTTAGAATATTTTCAACATTTGTGCCTTTCCCCGAAGCAAATAAAGCTATTTTCATCCTTTATTTTTTCGAAATATAGACATAGATAAGTTGTTATTCAACTTTAATTGTTGAATAAGTTTAAACTAAAGTATTTTGTGGGATAAAGGAAAAGTTATTTATTTGCACTGCAAACAATTAAAAAACACGATATGTCAGACGTAAAATCTAAAGTTATATCTATTATAGTTGATAAATTAGGAGTGGATGAAGGGGAAGTAGCCACAGAATCAAGCTTTACAAATGATTTAGGGGCAGATTCCTTGGACACTGTAGAGTTAATAATGGAATTTGAAAAAGAATTCAATATTGCTATTCCAGACGAGCAGGCTGAAAATATACAAACTGTTGGAGAGGCAATAAAATATATTGAAGAGAATAAATAATTCTCTTTTAATTCAAGTCTCAAAATTATATTTATGGATATAAAACGAGTTGTCATAACGGGTATGGGAGCTTTAACTCCTATAGGTAATTCAGTAGATGAATACTGGCAAAACTTAGTTGCAGGGAAAAGCGGTGCCGAAGCTATTACTAAGTTTGATGCAAGTTTATTCAAAACTCAATTTGCTTGCGAAGTTAAAAACTTCGATCCTCTAGAAATTATGAATAGAAAAGATGCTAGAAAATTGGACCTTTTTTCTATTTATGCAATGGCAACTTCTGATGAAGCTATCCATGACTCCGGTATTGATTTAGAGAAGGTAAATCTTAATAGGGCTGGTGTAGTTTGGGGCTCCGGAATCGGGGGAATGAAAACTTTCCAAGAAGAAAGTTTTAATTTTAAAGATGGCGATGGCTCTCCAAGATTCAATCCCTTTTTTGTTCCTAAAATGATTATAGATATTGCTGCAGGTCACATATCCATGAAGTATGGATTAAGAGGACCCAACTATGCAACTGTCTCTGCATGTGCTTCATCTAATAATGCTATTATAGATTCATTAATGCTTATACAATTAGGAAAATCTGATTTTATAGTTACTGGAGGTTCTGAAGCAGGAGTCAATATTACTGGAATAGGTGGTTTTAATGCATTGAAAGCTCTTTCTACAAGAAATGATGACCCAGCCTCAGCATCAAGACCTTTTGATGCAAACCGAGATGGATTTGTTCTTGGAGAAGGTTCTGGATGTTTAATATTAGAAGAGTTGGAGCACGCTAAATCTAGAGGTGCTAAAATATATGCTGAAGTTGTTGGAGGAGGCCTTACTGCAGATGCGCATCACATCACAGCCCCTCATCCCGAAGGTTTAGGTGCCATTAATGCTATGAGACTAGCATTAGAAGATGCAGGTATGAAGCCAGATGAAATTGATTATGTCAATGTTCATGGAACCTCCACTCCACTTGGAGATATTGCTGAAACTAAAGCTATCAAAGAGGTTTTTGGAGCTCATGCATACAATTTAAATATAAGTAGTACAAAATCAATGACTGGTCACCTTCTTGGAGCTGCTGGAGCTATTGAAGCTATTGCTTGCGTGAAGTCGATAGAAAATAATATAATTCCACCCACCATCAACTTTGAAACAAAAGATGAAAATATTGACTACAACCTTAATTTAACTCTAAATAAAGCAGAAAAAAGAACAGTCAATGCTGCCTTAAGTAATACTTTTGGGTTTGGTGGGCACAATACTTCTATAATTGTAAGAAAGTACAATGATTAAATTTCTTTTTTCAAAAAAAAAGAAATCATCTAAATTACCAGTCAACTTCTCCTTATTTTTAAATACCAAATTGGGAATAAAACCCTCTAATGAAGATCTGTATTTAGAAGCTCTTACTCACAGTTCTTATAAGAATATTCAAAATAAAAGTATAGACAACGAAAGATTAGAATTTCTTGGAGATGCATTTATTTCTTTAATTGTCGCACAATACCTTTTCAAACTTTATCCAAGGAAACAGGAAGGATACTTAACTCAGTTAAGAGCAAAAATAGTTAGTAGAGAGCATCTTAATAAACTGGGATCAGCAATTGGACTAGAGGAATTTATTTTATATCAAAAAACTGGTAATAATTATAAATCTTTGGTTGGAAATGCTTTTGAAGCACTAAATGGTGCAATATTTTTAGATCTGGGATATGAAAAAGCTCAAAAGAGCTTTGAAGAATATATATTAAAGCCTCATTTGGATATTGGTAAGATTATTTTAGAAAATCGTGATTATAAAAGTGAATTATTAATTTATTTTCAAAAAAAAGGAATTAAAATTAGTTTCAATACAGAAAAGGATGAAGAAAATAATGGTAGATTACAATTTGTCTCTAGTATCATTTCTAAGGAGAAAAAAATAGGGTTAGGGAAAGGATTCTCCAAAAAAATGGCTGAACAAAATGCAAGTAAAAATGCTCTTAGTGCGATTTAGTCATTTTTAAAAACCCTACTTCTTTAGGGGTTAAAAAACGCCATTTATTTCTAATTAAATCCTCTTTTTGAATTCCAGCAAATTCAATTCTGTCTAAATGAAGTAGATTTTTATCAAAATATTCCATTGTTCTTCTAATTACTCTATTTTTTCCAGAATGAAGAGTAACTATTAACTGTGTTCTATCAGTTTGTTGTCTTCCATACTTAACTTCATCATATTTTACTTCACCATCTTCAAGTTGTATTCCACTTACCATTTCTTTTAAACAGTCAGGATGTATGCTATTTTCTAATTGAATAACATATTTTTTTTTCACACCATAACTAGGGTGGGTTAATCGTTTCGTTAAATCTCCGTCATTTGTCATTAACAATAATCCTGTTGTATCTCTATCTAGCCTGCCGACGGGGTAAAGCCTTTCAGTGCAAGCTCCATCAATAATATCCATCACTGTTTTTCTATCGTGAGTATCTTTAACAGTAGTAATGCAGTTTTTAGGTTTGTTTATTAAGATATACTTATGCTTTTCGGCTTTAAGTATCTTACCATTATAGGTGACTTCATCACCTAAATTAACTTTAGTTCCTAGAGCTGTTACAACAATATTATTAATCATTATTTGTCCATCACTAATAAGAACGTCTGCTTCTCTTCTCGAGCAAACTCCGGAATTTGAAATATATTTGTTAAGTCTAATCAAAAGTTGGATAAAATATTTCTTTAATATGTGTGAATTTATATGATTTTGAAGTCTTTTCTATTAATATCATGTCAAATCGCACATCCAAATCAATTTTTTTTTCTTTTATAAAGGAATCTGCAGCAGAAATAATTCGTTTTTGTTGATTATTGGTTATTATTTCTTTAGGATTTATTAAAGAACTAGATCTAGTTTTAACTTCAATAATAACCAATTCTTTGTCGTCAATAGCGATTATATCAATTTCAAATTTTTTAAACTTCCAATTTCTCTCAATTATTATATATTCCTTTTCTATTAAAAAATCAACAGCTTTATTTTCTCCAAGCAACCCTAATTTAAAGTGCTTATTTTTCAAATCTTTAATTCTTTTTTTTATAAATAAGATACATTTTTTATTTTAAATTTGAACTCTAAACAAAAAAACATGAAAAAATTAATTCTTCTTTCTGCCATATTTTCTTTCAGTTGTATCACTGCACAAATTAAAACACCTCAGCCCAGTCCATCAGCTACAATAGTCCAAAAAGTAGGAATTTCTAATGTAACTGTTGACTATTCTAGACCTGGTGTTAAAAAAAGAGAGGTTTTTGGTGGATTGGTAGCATATAATAAAATTTGGAGAACTGGAGCCAATAAAGCCACTAAAATAACGTTTGATGAAAACTTCTTTTTTGGTGGAGCTAAGGTGAAAAAAGGAAGTTATTCTCTTTTTACTATCCCTGGTGAAAAAGAATGGTATGTATTACTAAATAAAGAAACTGAATTATGGGGTTCAGGAAATTATAACGATGATAATGAAGTAGTTCGTATTGCTATTGCTCCCCAGGAAACAAAAGACTTTACCGAGTCATTTACTATAGAATTTGGTAATTTTAATTCTTTTAGTGCTGTACTTTCTCTAAAATGGGCCAATACTTTAATAAATATTGACATAGAATCAATGTCAGCAAAAAAAGTTCAAAATGATTTTTTAGAACTTTTAACTAATGGCCCTTCTGCTAACGATTATTATAATGGTGCCAAATTTTTTGTCGACAATACATCTGAAGAGGAAATGGCTCTTGAATGGATTAATATAGCGATTGAAAAAAAACCAGATGCATTTTGGATGATGTATCATAAAGCAAGAATATTAAAAAAAATGGGGAATAATAAAGAAGCCGTTATAACAGCACAAGAAACAATAAGTATGGCTTCAGAAGCTAAGGACGATTATGGTTATACTCTAAGATGTAAAAATTTGATAAAGGAGATTAAGTCTAAATAGTTAACTTAGAATTAATCGTTTTTTGAATTATAAAACTAAATAAAACTACCAAAAGACATCCTACCACATTATACCACAAGTAACTCATTTTAATCCAATTTGGGGCTACATTATAGTGGTTTAAAGCATGTATTACAATTACTATAATTTCCGCAGTAATAGCACTATAGAAAACTGCATTAGATTTGATTTTTTTTAAGTAAAAGGCTACTAAAAAAATCCCTAGTATGGTGCCATAAAAAAGAGAACCTAATAAATTAACTGCTTGTATAAGGTTTTCAAAGAGAGAAGCTGTTGTAGCAAATATAATAGCTAAAACACCCCATAATAAAGTGAAATATTTTGAAGATTTTAAATAGTGAGAATCCTCTTTAGATTTATTTACAGATCTTTTATAAATATCAATTGTTGTAGTTGAAGCTAGTGCATTTAGCTCAGAAGCAGTTGAAGACATAGCTGCTGAAAACATTACCGCAAACAACAATCCTATAATTCCATGAGGCAAATAATCAATAACATATGACATGAAAATATAATCTTTATCATTTATTTCTGCATCTGGATTGTTTTTCTTAACAATAGTCTTTACCTCATCATTTATTCTATCTAATTTTAAGGAACTGGATTTAATTTTATTTTTCCAAAACTTTACCTCTTGAATATTATTTTCTTTTTGAGCATCTAACAGACTATAAATTTCCAGTGATTTATTTTCATGTAAGATTTTAAATTTATTTTCTAAATCATTTATACTTTCTGAGTAAGATGAAGTCTTCACATTATTTAATTCTACTTTATTAAAAAATACCGGTGGAGTATTAAATTGGTAAAAGACAAAAACCATGACACCTATAAATAAAATAATGAATTGCATGGGAATTTTTAGCAACCCATTCATCATTAACCCTAGCCTACTTTGAGATAGTGATTTCCCACTTAAATATCGTTGAACTTGGGATTGATCAGTCCCAAAATAAGAAAGAAATAAAAATAATGCAGCAGTAGTTCCGGTCCAAAAGTTGTATCTATCATCAAAGCTAAAATCAAAGTTGACAAGATTAAGTTTTTCCATTTTTCCCGCTACATGTAATGCCTCCATAAATGAGATATTTTCAGGCAGCATATTAATAACCATTAACCCTGCTAATATCATTCCCCCCATCATAACAGCCATTTGTTGCTTCTGTGTTTGAGTAACAGCTTTAGTTCCTCCTGAGACAGTATAAAAAATTACTAAAAGACCAATAAGAATGTTAGTCCAAGTTAAATTCCAGTTAAGTAATGTTGATAATATTATTGCAGGAGCATAAATAGTAATTCCTGCGGCTAAACCTCTTTGTATTAAAAATAAAAAAGCTGCAAGTGTTCTTGTTTTTAAATCGAATCTAGTTTCTAAGTACTCATAAGCAGTATAAACTTTAAGTTTGTAAAAAATTGGTAAAAATGTAATAGATAGTATAATCATTGCAATAGGTAATCCAAAATAGAATTGAATAAACCTCATTCCATCACTATAAGCTTGTCCAGGAGTAGATAAAAAAGTGATAGCACTTGCTTGAGTAGCCATAATAGAAATCCCAATTCCCCACCACTTAGCATCATTATTCCCTTTTAAATAGGATTTTAAATCTTTTGATCCTCTGGTTTTCCAAATTCCATATAATACTATGAATAACAGAGTAGAAATTAATACTATCCAATCTAACTTACTCATGAAAATATATAATTAAGCCAGCTAAAAAATAAAATCAGAAAGATTAACAATAATAATAATGAAATATACCAGCCTCTCCAAGATTTAAATATGGGTGGTTTCTCTATTTTATTCATTATTTAAACTAATTATATTAACTAATAGTTTAAAAGCTCCTCCTACTCCATCTGGAAGTTGTCGAAAAAAAGAAATTCCAGTGTATGTATAATATCCTTTTCCATATTTAGTTATTAGTAAAGACCCATTTTTAGGCTTTTCATCATCATCATTCCAAGATAAAATAGTTTTATACTCTTTACTCCATCCATCTGGGAAATAAAGTCCCCTTTCTTGAACCCAAGAATCAAAATCTTCTTTTAATATTTTATTAGGGAAATTCATAACAGCATGAGAATTATTAAGGAAAGTAACTGGAGCATCTTCCTGTGTGACTCTATCCCTAGAAATCTTTATAGGGTATGGTGAAAAATCTTTAGTTTTTAATCGATAACTTGTATTGTATTGAACAATAACATTTCCTCCTTGCTTGGTGTATTCCATTAAAATAGGAGCAATTTTTGATGATGATTCGTTCACATTAAAAAACCTGATGCCTGTTAATACAACATCATAATTCTTTAATTTATCTAAGGTTAATTTCTCGGGGGATAATAGCTCAACATCATAATTTAAAATTTTTAAATAGTTTGGTATTAAGTCCCCAGCTCCCATTAAATAACCTATTTTTTTGGGAATAATATTTAGATTTAAATAAGACAAACGAAGACTAGACTTTGGAAACCAGATTTGTTCTTTGATATGATCATAACTTATAGTTTTAAAAGCAAAGGCGTCTTCATTATTTAATTTAATTTCTAAAGACCCATTCTTGGCCTCTTTTAGGGGTGAAATTTTATATTTCAATATGATTTGTTGGTCTTTTTTTGGTAATTTATATTCTTTTGGCCCTTCAACTTCCCAGCCATCAGGACGAATTATGTTAATAGTTCCTTTTTGACCTTTACTGTGAGCTGTTAGGGTGACTGAGATAATTTGTTGCTTTTGTTCAGAAAAGATCATGATATTCTCATCAATATTTGCTGTTACTTTTGGACAAACTATCCAGTTCTTTGTTTGCTCTCCTTTAACAGGATCGTTCCACTTAAATATCAAAGGTCTTTTATAACTAATTCTTTGGCCTCCGATTTCTACATGAATTTCAAATTCAGCTGAAGGCGCATTTACTGCATTGCCTATTAGGGTGTCAGCACCAACATTATATGACCCTTTAGAAGTTCGTTTTGACAACCAGTAAGGTTGGCTAAAAGGTGTATTATAGGGAATTATTGTTTTACTTTTTAAATTAAAAACAGTGTTTTCTGTTAAAGGCTTATCGTAATTTTTATAGAACTTTAATACTTTACTTTCTAAAGATAGTAATTGTATTTTCAGATTACTTCTGTTAACTATTTCAAGTGTAAATGACACTGAATCATTAACTGTTTTTTTTGAACTTAGAGTGGTCATTTCTAAAAATAGCCCAGAGCATTGTAAGATGATATCTTCAACCTCTCTAAACTTAATTTCTCTCCAATAGCTATCATCAATTGTCCCTATTAAATCTTTTAATTTTAAAAGTCTGGGAATACTTTGTGAGGGATCTCCTAATTGATAATTTCTTGCTATTTCGTCAATTAATTTATGGATTTTACTGGCAGTTAAGTCAGTTGCAGTTGTAGTTGTATTATTACTTGCTCTTTCCCAAGAAAAATCAATCCCTTCAAATACATTTTTTTTAGCTGAATCTCCTTTTAAAAATTCAAAATATTCTAAATACTCTCCTCTTTTTCCAGTGCTTCCAAATCCTTGAGTTTTATGCATAGATCTGCTCAAGGCGGCTAATTCGTTGTAAGAAGTTCCTAACAATTTATTATACCCTCCTATATCAAGTGAGACAACTGCAGGATCATCGTCTGAAATATTATCATTCCACCATCTTCCTGTATTAATAACTACTCTTTTTGGTTGCCAAGCATTAAAATATTTAAGTTGCTCTTTAAATTTAGATGTGTCACCAGAAATTTCAAATGCTTCAGCAGCTAATAAAGCAGAGGAAGTATGATGTCCGTGACCACCTTTCCCGTTGGTTGGAAACCTGCATACAATTACATCTGGTCTAAATTTTCTTATTACCCAGACAACATCGGATAGTATTTTTTGCCTATCCCAAATTTTTAAAGTTTCTTTTGGAGTTTTTGAATATCCAAAGTCATTAGCTCTTGAAAAAAACTGTTTTCCACCATCAATTTTTCTGGCTGACAATAGTTCTTGAGTTCTTATAATCCCAAGTTCCTCTCTTATTTCGGTTCCGATTAAATTTTGTCCACCAGAACCTCGGGTGAGTGAAAGATATCCAGTATTAAACATTTTTTCATTTGCACAATAACTAATAAATCTTGTATTCTCATCATCTGGATGAGCAGCTAAATAAAGTACATTACCTAAAACATTTAATTTTTTAATTTTTTGAAATATTGCAGCACTGCTTAATTGTTGAGCATTGGTAATAAAAACAATTAAGCTTAAGAATATAGTTATAACTAAACATTTTTTCATAATAAGAATAAATTTAAATCATTTTTTTTGAGGAATTCTGTGGCTTATTCCAATTACCAACATATCAAATAAAGCTCCTAGCTCTTTAGAAAATATTTTACCATTTGAAATATGATTATATCCAAATGAAAAGTAAGTATTTGGTTTTACGTAAGAGGCTAAATGCCAATAATGATGGAAATTTAATCCACTTTGAAGTCCATCATTTTTTTGAGCGTTAGATTCTACCCAAACTACAGCAATTTGAGATTTTAAAAATGTTTTTTTTGAGATTTTAAATGACATTTCTTGCCCCATTCCAACTGCATTTCCCCCTTTTTCTGTAAAATGAAAAACAGCTATTGGGCTAATAGAAAACAAGCGTTCAAAATATAATGAATCTCCTTCAGATATTTTAAATTTTTTTGGTATATCTAATGACCTTTTAAACGGGAAGTAGACTTGAGCAAAAAAAGAAATATTTCGGAAACTATTTTCTTTATTAGTTGCACCTGAAAGTCTGGATTTGTAAATTCCTGAATTAAGACTGTATTTAAAAGTGGTTTTTTCTAACTCAAACTTTACTGTCTCAATCTGAGCTATTAGATTTAAGTTGTAAAAAATCATTAACCCTAATGCAATTATAAAAGATTTCATTTTGTTTTAACTATATAATTTAACATAATCACTTTTAGATTCTAATTTTAATTTCATTCCAAATGGAATGGATAAATTCTCATTTTCATGACCAGATGGAAAATTAAAAATAACTGGAAAACTAAATTCGTTCACTTTTTCTAAAATTATTTCTTCTAAACTTATACCAAATGGAATAGCGTTGTCTTTTAAATTTGTAAACTCTCCTATAATAAGTCCTGAAATTTGGTGAAATACACCAGCATACTTAAGTTGCCACATCATTCTATCTATTTTGTAAAAATACTCATCAATATCTTCTATAAATAGGATCTTATTTTCAAAATCTGGCTGATAATTGGTTCCTAAACTAGCACATAAAACGGAGAGATTACCGCCAACCAAACTTCCCTCAACTTTACCAATTTTATTCCCTTTATTTGGTTTTATTTTATAACTTATGCTCTGATTCATTAAAAAATTCTTTAAAGAATTTAATGTAGAATTAGTGTTTTTTTGAATGTTAATGGGCATAGTAGCGTGAAGAGATGCGGTATGGAGTATAATATTTGCAAAACAATGAAGGTTAGTAATATCTGAAAATCCAATAATCCATTTTGGTCTTTTAAGAAAATTTTCAGGGTTGATTCCTTCAATAATTTGGGTAGTCCCATAACCTCCTCTAAAACACCAAATAGCTTTTGCTGTGGGATGGTCTAAAGCCCACTGAAAATCCTCATGTCTTAATTTCTTATCCCCAGCAAAAATTCCATAATCTGCCATTAAACTTTTGGAAAGCAAAGGAACTAAATCCCATTTTTCTAATAATTTTAAAGTAAAATTCAGTAGTTTTTTATCTACTTTTCTTGCAGGAGCAATAATAATAATCTCATCACGAGCTTTTAATTTTGGCGGTATCAGCATTTCATTTAATTTCTTAATGCTAAAAATAGCATATTAACTTATATTTGACGATTCTAAATCAACTTTTGAAAGTTCCAAAAAGACATACTATTACTGCTGCTTTACCTTATGCTAATGGACCAATTCATTTAGGACATTTAGCTGGGGTTTATATTTCTGCTGATATTTACGCAAGGTTTTTAAGATCTAATAAAGAAGATGTAGCTTTTATATGTGGATCAGATGAGCACGGGGCAGCTATTACTCTAAGAGCTAAAAAAGAAGGAAAATCTCCTAAGGAAATTGTTGATATTTATCATAGTAGTAATAAAGAAGTTTTTGAAAAGTTAGGAGTTAGTTTTGATATATATGACCGAACTTCTGATGAGCTACACCATCAAACAGCGAAAGAGTTGTTTTTAGAACTAGAGTGTAAGGGTGCTTTTGTTAAAAAAGAATCTGAGCAGTACTATGATCCTGATTTTAAGCAATTTTTGGCAGACAGATATATTTCAGGAACTTGCCCAAAATGTAATGCTGAAAATGCTTATGGAGATCAATGCGAAAAATGCGGTAGTGCCCTTAGCCCAACAGAACTTATTAACCCTAAATCTACATTAAGTGGAAAAGTTCCCAAACTTAAAAAAACAACACATTGGTATTTACCTTTAGAAAGGCATGAAAAATGGTTGAAAGATTGGATTAATAAAGGCGATTACAAGGGGGAAACTCTTCATGATGTGAAAACGTGGAAAAATCAAGTAATTGGCCAGTGTATGAGTTGGATTAACTCTGGGTTACAACCAAGAGCCATCACCAGAGATTTAGATTGGGGTGTGAAAGTCCCTTTAAAAGATGGCGACGGAAAAGTTTTATATGTATGGTTTGATGCGCCAATTGGATATATATCAGCTACCAAAAAATGGGCTAATGAAAATGGAAAAAATTGGGAAGAATATTGGAAAGGAAATGATACTAATTTAGTTCACTTTTTAGCTAAGGATAATATTGTTTTTCATACTATTATATTCCCAGCAATTCTTTCAGAACTTGAAGGGTTTATACTTCCAAAAAATGTTCCTGCTAATGAGTTCTTAAATTTAGAAGGTCAGAAATTAAGTACTTCTCGCAACTGGGCAGTGTGGGCAAATGACTATTTAAATGATTTTATTGGAAAAGAGGATGTCCTAAGATATGTACTTTGTTCAATTGCTCCAGAAAATAAAGACAGTGACTTCTCTTGGAAAGATTTTCAAGCAAGAAATAATAATGAGCTTTGTTCAATATATGGCAATTTTGTTAATAGGTCTTTAGTACTTACTCAGAAGTATTATGCTGGAAAGGTTCCTGGGTTAGGGGAATTAAATGCACTAGATCAAAATGTCCTTGAAGAGCTCAAAGAAATTCCCAAGCAGGTTGAAAAAGACATCAGAGCATTTAGGTTTAGAGATGCTCTTTCTAGTGCAATGTCCTTAGCTAGATTAGGAAATAAATATTTAGCAGAAACAGAACCTTGGAAATTAATTAAAACTAATCCTGAAAGAGTAAAAACAATAATGAATATCTCGTTACAGATTACAGCTAATCTTACTATTATTTTCGAGCCATTTATGCCAAAAAAATCTACAGAACTTGCCAAATTATTAAATATTGACTTAAAGAAATGGAACAATGCAGGTAAAGAAAATTTAATTTCTGAAGGTCATCAAATTAATAACCCCATTATATTATTTACAAAAATTGAAGACGTTGATATTGAAAAACAAATTGAAAAACTAAAATCTTCTAGTCAAAAAAAATCTAAATTCTCACCTATGAAAGACGAAATTACTTTTGATGAGTTCTCTAAAATGGATATTAGAGTTGGTGTAATAAAAGCAGCTGATAAAGTTGAAAAAGCTGATAAATTATTAAAGCTAACTGTAGATACTGGAATAGATATAAGAACTGTAGTCTCAGGAATAGCAGAACATTTTAAACCTGAAGATATTATTGGCAAAACAGTTAGTGTACTATTGAACTTGGCTCCACGAAAAATAAGAGGAGTTGAGTCACAAGGTATGATACTAATGGCCGAATCAGAGGACGGAGAACTGTCTTTTGTATCACCATCTAAGGCAATTAAAGCTGGAAATACTATAAGATAGATAGTGATGAAAAAACTAAAAAAACGTTGGAAAATAAACTCAAATATCCAATTATTACTAATAATTCTAGTCTTTGCTATAAATGGATCCTTTGCGTCATGGGTAGCCAAACCTGTAACAATTTATTTTGGCCTAGAAAAAGAATTGTTAAGTCCTTTTTTATATTGGCCCATAAGAATAGCTCTTATATTTCCTATTTATCAATTAACGCTTCCGTTAACAGGTTTCATATTTGGACAGTTTAATTTTTTTTGGGAGTTTGAAAAAAAATTTCTTAAACGTCTTGGGCTAGGTTTTTTATTTAAAAAATAAGATTATCATTTCATGTTCCCATCTCCTTAAAGGCAATAAATGTAATTGAACAAGATTTAATCAAATTTAACTAAGTTGTAATTTTAAATAAAAATTATAGTCTTGCCAATAAGAACCTACGAAAAAAACGCTGAAAAAATTGAATTTGCAAGTGATCTTGATGACATTGTAAAGGATAAACGGGAACTATGGAGGGCTAATTCAGCTAAAGCAAGCCAACGTCAACGCAGATACAAGAAACGTTTAACCAAGCAACTATTAGTTTTAAAAAATATTTATGACTGAGTATTTTTTTACTTGTCCTCACTGCTGGGATAAAATTTCTATGATGATAGATACCTCCGTTAGCAATCAAGATTATATTGAAGACTGTGAAACGTGTTGCAACCCTATTCAAATAAGTTATACTACTTTAGATAATGAGATTACGTATTTAAATGCTAAATCAATTGATCAATAATTTAGTCAATCTTGCAGGTGGAATAACCAAACATTTTGTAAATCATACAAACTCCAGAAATAGCATTAAAAATTAAAATCCCACCAATTCCAAGAAGCATATAGGAAACTGTATAACCATGAGTAAAAAAAGGAACACATAGAACTAATCCAATCACAAATCTCGTAATTCTCTCTTTTTTATTTTGATTTTTTTTCAATAAATTCATTGTGTAATGTTACGTAAAAATACTTTTTAAAAAAAAGTATTTAATATTGATTTTTTATGAATATTGTTTCACTCTTTAGCAAAAAGGTTATTCATTAGTTTATGCAATCTATTAAAATACAAGAACTTAGCTAAACAAGACCAACACTTGCAGCTTATAATCAATACGTTGCATTAAATGAAATTAATTTTAGAAAAAAAGAACGATTTTTTCCCACATAAATGTGTGAAAAGAGATATTAACCAGGAAAAATCTTCTTATAATGAGGTAAATCCTGTAATAAGTAATGTTCACATTTGGCTATTCTTATAATCAATATTTTTCTAAAGATTTAACTCAGTATACATTCCTTATACACCTCATAGTAAGAGTTAGATACATGTAAACTTTTCTTGACAGTTTCATCTTCGTTGAGTATATTATGAGCTTTTCTAAGGTTATAACATGGGATTCCAGGGTAAATGTGATGTTCATTATGAAAGGATATGAACTTTGGAGAGAGGAATATTCTTGTAATTATTCCATGCTTTGTAGTTCTTGTCTGTAAATCGTGGCTTTTTCCTTCTACTGCAGAGTGTTCTGCTACTCTTCTTAATCTGTTAGCAATTTGTGTCCAAGTAAAAAATGGAATCAACCAATATAGAACTAAAATCAAACCTTTATTAAAATGTAGAAATAATCCAAGAATTAAAATGTAAAAAGAAATTCTCATCAAATGATACCACAATGGAGTTCTTGGTTTTTTGACTTTCATTTTAGCACTTGACATCACTTTTAAAGTTTCAAATATTCCTAACCCTGATAGTTGAGTAATTAGTATTCTAAAAAATTTATACTTCATCATAGGATATTGCCAGTTTTTGTCTGACTTTGAAGTGAAATCTGGATCATCATCTGTATTTAGCCATGCATGATGAGCTAAATGCTTTATTCTGTAAGATCTCATAGAAATTAGCATGGGCCACGAACAAAAAACCTCACTTAACCAATCATTTACTAAATTATTTTTAGATACTAAATTATGTACAGATTCATGCATAATTAATCCGAGAGCTAAATATCTAGCTCCAAGGAACATAACAACCAGTGGATAAAAATACCATGAAAAGTAAATTTCTGATAAGAGCGTACAACTAATAATTAAGCCCCATTCTAAGAATATAGATAGAATTCCTTTCCAATCATTTACTATATGAAGTTCTCTAACTTTTTTATTTGGAATGATTTTTCTTATCTCTACAGCAGTGTTTAAAGTAGATGTCATTTGACTACAAAATTAAAAAATATACTTTAATTGATAAAATGTGGAGGTTATTCTTTGAAATAGGTTCTTTTTCCTTTTTCATTATGAAGGTCTCCAAATGTTAAATTAGGCGCTTTATTAAGTGATTTTACATTTATTAGCTGCCTCCCTAATCCATTAGGAATTACATTTACTTCATTAATTCTTTTGTCTATTATTGTTTTTAATGAATCCAATAATAGGTGTTTAGAGGTGTCATTAGCAAGGTTATTTAACTCTTTTTGATCTGCTAAATGGTCATACAATTCATATCCTAATTCTCCATGTTCTCCCCATTTTGTTATCCTATATTGTTTAGTTTTAATTGAGTATCCATTTCTCCATTTTGTTAAAGCACTATTTCTAACATTTGAAGTATTGGTTAGCATTACATCCTTTAAACTTTTTCCAACTACATGATTTGGTATTTTAATATCTACTAAATCCATAATAGTTGGATATATGTCTATAAGTTCAACTGGTGTGTTAGTTCTTTTAATAGTAGTTTCAGTCCATGGTACAGAAAAAATTAAAGGAACTCTTGTAGCATTTTCAAAAAGAGTTTGCTTTTGCCAATGACCGTGCTCTCCCAAATGATATCCATGATCTGATGTAAATACTATTATAGTGTTTTTATCTAAACCTGTTTGCTTTAGCTTTTCTAATACTCTACCTAACTGAGCGTCTACAAATGAGGTTGTTGCATAATAGGCTTCTTTAATTTCTTTTGCTAATTCTTCTTCTAAATTTAATTGCACTTTTTTAGCTTTTAACGATTTTGCTGCTGGTAAAGGTAGAGTAGCTAAGTATTTCTTTTGACTTTTGGGTATTTCTATCGTGCTTCTTTCATACAAATCAAAATATTTTTTTGGGGCAACATAGGGTGTATGAGGTCTATAAAATCCAAGTGCTAAAAAAAAGTTTTGGCCATTATTTGCAAAGTTTTCTAATTGGTTAATCGCTTCTGTTGCTCCAATTCCATCAGTTTGCTCCTCATCTTTGCCTTCAGCTGCTAGCCAGCTTAAAGTCCCGCCATATCTTCTTGGTAGCAAAGTATTTATTTTATATTCTTCTACTTTATCTCTTCCGTATGGGTTAATTGTTTGGTCCCAAGTATGTATATCATCTGTCCCGGAGGAACCAATGGCACTAGGATTATCGTAATGAAATATTTTTCCAATTCTTACCGATTGATATCCTTGTTGTCTAAATCTTTGACCCATGGTAATAACATCTGGTACAGCATTTCTTAGGTATACGTTATTTTGAGTAATTTTTGTTTGATCGCTATACATTCCTGTCATAATTGAAGCTCTTGATGGGCCGCAAAGAGGGTATTGACAATGTGTATTTTCAAAGACTATTCCATTTTTTATAAGTCTATCTATGTTGGGTGTTTTTACTGTTTTATTTCCATAACCACCTATATCACAGTTTAAGTCGTCTGCTATAATAAATAGTACATTGAATTTGTCATTTTTATTACTTTTTTGACTTTGGTTACAAGAAACTGTGAAGAATAATATAATTATAATTAATGTTTTAAATTCCTTCTCCAAAATCATAATATATTTTTAATATAGTGAGTTAAATGACCCTGTTAACTGATTCTTATATAAAGAATCATCTATTTCAATAGTTTCTAATTGTAATTCATCAAATGGTTTAGAGGCCCTAGAGTTCTGACTTTGCCCTTTAACTTTATAATTATAAGTTCCATTGATAGAATAGTCTTCAAAGCTTAAAGTCAAAACTCTGTTTTTAGTACTCCATTTACCAAGCCAAGTAGTATGTCCTCTTGTGTAGGATAGGTTTCCATCAAACACAAAAAAAATAGAAGCCACTACATCATTCCCATTATTATCAATCTGGTTGGCCACCCATTCACCAGGTAGCCTAGAATCTTGAGGTGCTCTCTTGCATGAAAAAGTAATTAAGGTGAAAAAAGTAAAGAATATTAAAAAATAATTTTTCAAAATAATTTATTTAAATTATTCGAACTCCCATTACACATACATCATCTATTTGCTCTCTTGGGCCCTTCCATTCATTAAACTCTTTTTTAAGAGTTAAATACTGTTCTTGAGATGAGAGATGACAAATCTCTTTTAATAAATTTTTAAACTTCAAGGACATAAACTTTTTATCCTTTATTCCTCCGAATTGATCTTGAAATCCGTCAGAATACAAGTAGATCATGTCATCTTTTTTTAACTTAGTTAGTTTTGTAGTAAAAGGTTTACTTTCTGCATAATGTAATGACACTGGCTGGTTATCTCCTTTTATAGTTGATAGCTTACCATTTGAAATGTGAATTAAGGAATTATATGCTCCTGAAAACTCAACTGTTTTACTCTTCATATTGATTTTGCACAAGGACATATCCATTCCATCTTTAGTGTCAGTAATCCCCTCTTTTTGATTTAAAGACCTTATAATCTGCTCTCTTAAACTATTTAAAATTTCTCCAGTATTTTCTATTTTTTTCTCAATTATAATTTCATTTAAAAGAGAGTTTCCAATCATACTCATAAAAGCACCTGGAACACCATGTCCTGTACAGTCAGCAACTGCAATATAAACATCACTTTTGGAAGATTGATAGACCCAGTAAAAATCCCCCGATACTACATCTTTAGGCTGAAAAAAAATAAAACTTTTTGGTAGTACATCTTCAATATAAACAGTTGAAGTCATGATAGCATCTTGTATTTTTTTAGCATAAGAAATACTATCTTTTATTTCTTTCTGTTTACTTTCAATAACTAATTTTTGCTTTCTAGTTTGTGAAAATTGACGATATAAAAACCCTAAAGAAAGTAATACAATAAATACAATAAGAATTAATCCGTTTCTGCGCTGTTTCCCTGAAGCTATTTCTGCTTGATTAAGCATAATTTCATTAGCATATTTAATACTATCTATTTCTTTCAATAAAGTAAATTCTTTATCCATTTTAAGCTCAATAAGTTCTTTATTAGAATTCATTTTTTTTATCGAATCCCTGACTATTAAATACTTATCAATATTTATTAATGCTTTTTTTGTTTTATTTAGATTTTTATAATTTTTGTATATCATATATAAAATTCTTTGTGAAGTTTGTCCAGATAGTTCTTTTTCAAATTCTTCAGCTTTTAAATAATTAGATAATGACATTTCATAATTTTTACTTTCAAAATATAAATAGCCTATAGAACTGTACACTGAACTCAACCCTTCTAAGTCACCTAAAGACTCAGCAATAGAGATACACTTTTCATAGGTTTTAAGAGCTGCCAATTTATCCTCTTGAATTCTAAATATGTCACCTGTAAATAGAAAGGCCCAAAATTTATGTTTTATATACATCTCTTTTTTTAACTCATCGCATATTTTGATGCTCTTATCAAAATAAATTAAAGCTGAATCATACTGACTATTTTCAAATAAAGTTTGTCCAATATTTAATAAGGAAACCTCAAGAAGACCTTTATCTCCACTTTCGGTGGCAATATTTTTATTTTCTAAAAAAATTTTTAATGCCTCCTCTCCCATACCATTGGATCTATATAAGAGGGCTATATTATTATTTGAAGTCGCAACACCATCAATATCTCCATAACTTTCATAAATCTCATTTGCTTTTTGATAGAATAATAAAGCTTTTTTCTCATTATTTATTACTCTTGAGACAGTTCCCCTTAAACTCCAGGAACGAGCAGCAAATTTTTTATTACTCTTTAAACTTGCTTCGTTAAACATTAAGTCTACATAATAAAAGCAAGAATCTGCGTCAATATTTCTATAAATCCAAATAAAATCATTAATAGCATTGAATCTGTTAGTATCTTTTATATTCTTATTATTCCAAATGTTGATTAAAGAATCTAATTTTTTTTGAATTACTTGAGCTTTAATTGAGCTTCCCCAATTTATTAATATGATAAATATTAGATAATATATTTTTTTCATGTATATGAATTTAGAAAATTATGAGTCAAAGCACAATAATATATTGATATACTTAATAGAATTAAATATTAATAAATTTCATTTTATATAATAAACCCTGTTTTTTAATGTTTTTTGATTGTTTTTTGATGTTTTTTGATGTTTTTTGATGTTTTTTGACAAAAAATGTATTTTTTTTTAATTTTTTACCTTTAATATTTTGAAAAATTATTTAAACAATATCCTTAAAAAATCATAAAATTGGTGAAGTAGATTTAATATGTTTTAGATTTATGTAAAATGTCAAAATCAACCAACAAAACTGGGTTTATATTTAAAAAATTTGAGCCTAAAAGTCAATCTACTTTTGATAGACTTTTAGAAATATTTAAGGAACTTATCACCCATACTTCAGGTGATTTTGACGAAGCTATAGATTGGCTTAAGCAACTTGATAAAGAGTATAAACTTACCAACGATGAATATACTATTGAAGATTTTATAGAAGAATTAAAAGAAAAAGGGTATATCCGTGAAGAGATAGATGGGGATGGGATTGGTAACATAGCCTTAACTGCTAAAACAGAACAAGCTATTAGACAACAAGCACTAAATCAAATATTTGGTAAAATAAAAAGAAATGGCATTGGCAATCATAAAAGTGATAAGCAAGGAGTTGGAGACGAACATACTGGAGATTTTAGGGCCTTTCAATTTGGAGATTCTATTGAGAAAATATCTGTTACTGAATCTTTAAAAAATGCTCAAATTAATCATGGAATTAATGAGTTTTCACTAAGTGAAGATGATTTAGTTCTCGAAGAATCATTCCATAAAAGCCAAATGAGTACAGTATTAATGGTAGATATAAGCCATAGTATGATTCTCTATGGAGAAGATAGGATTACGCCTGCCAAAAAAGTTGCTATGGCGCTTTCAGAGTTTATTAAAACTAGGTATCCAAAAGATAGTATTGATATTATGGTTTTTGGAAATGATGCTTGGCCTATAGCCATTAAAGATTTACCATATTTGAAAGTAGGACCTTATCATACCAACACTGTTTCGGGGTTAAGTTTAGCTATGGATATGCTAAGAAGAAAGAGAAATACCAATAAGCAAATCTTTATGATAACAGACGGTAAACCAAGTTGTATAAGAGAGAAAGATGGTAGCTACTATAAAAATAGTAATGGTTTAGATCCTTACATTACCAATCAATGCTATGCAATGGCTCAGCAAGCAAGGAGGTTACATATTCCCATAACCACGTTTATGATTGCTCAAGACCCCTATCTTATGAAATTTGTAAAGCAATTTACACAAGCTAATAAAGGAAAAGCTTTCTACACTGGATTACAAAACCTTGGAGAAATGATTTTTGAAGATTACGAAACTAACAGAAGAAAAAGAATAAGATGAATTATCAAAAAATTAAAAACTTAGGAGAGCTTAAAAAATCTAATTACTTACAAAGGAGTATCAAAGACGAGTTAAGAGAAAATCTAATTCAAAATATTCAAAATAACGTAAATGTTTTTGAAGGTATACATGGATATGAAGAAACAGTAATACCAGAACTTGAACGAGCAATTCTTTCTAGGCACAATATCAACTTACTTGGTCTGAGAGGGCAAGCCAAAACAAAAATTGCAAGACTACTTATCAACTTACTTGATGAGTATATCCCATATGTAGAAGATTCCGAGATTTATGATGATCCATTAGCGCCACTATCCAGATTTGCCATTAATAGAATCAGTGAACTCGGAGATAAAACTCCTATATCTTGGTTACATAAGTCCGATAGGTTTGCAGAAAAACTAGCAACACCAGATGTTACAGTGGCTGATCTAATTGGTGATATAGACCCAATTAAAGCCGCTAATTTAAAATTAAGTTATGCTGATGATAGAGTTATTCATTACGGAATGATTCCACGTGCCAATCGCTGTATTTTTGTCATTAATGAACTTCCTGATTTACAAGCGAGAATTCAGGTTTCTTTATTTAATATTTTACAAGAGGGAGATATTCAAATTAGAGGTTTTAAATTAAGGCTCAACCTAGATATACAGTTTATTTTTACAGCTAACCCTGAAGATTATACTAATAGGGGAAGTATTGTAACTCCTTTAAAAGATAGAATAGGTTCACAAATTTTAACCCACTATCCTAAAAATTTAGAAACTGCTAAAAAAATAACTTTTCAAGAAATAGCTTCTACAAATACCCAAAAAAACAACATACACATCCCAGAGTTGGCTAAAGAGTTACTAGAACAAATAAGTTTTGAAGCAAGGGATAGTGAATATGTAGATGAAAAGAGTGGTGTTAGTGCAAGGTTAAGTATTTCCGCTTTAGAAAACCTTTTAAGTTGTGCTGAACAGAGGTTGCTTAAGACTAATGAGCAAAAAACTACTTTAAGATTATCTGATTTTTCTAGTATAATTCCTGCAATCACAGGAAAAGTAGAATTAGTTTATGAAGGAGAACAGGAGGGTGCAGAGTTCGTAGCAAATCAACTTATAGACAATGCCATCAAAACACTTTTTATAAAGTATTTTCCAAAAATTGAAAAATTAGAAAAAGAGGGAGTTGCTAGCCCTTATGAAGATGTTGTTTCATGGTTTTTTAATGAGTCTGGTTTTGAAATTTTAAATGGAATATTAGACAGCGAATATCATAAAAAGTTAATGTCTATTTCTCCACTTAATGACTTAATAAAAAAGTATCAACCAAATATCAGCAAGGAAGATGTTGGATTTTTGAAGGAGTTTGTCCTTTGGGGATTAGTTCAATTCAAAAAGTTAAGTAAGGTAAAGCATCTTGATGGGGTGCAAATACAAGACCCTTATGGAAACTATATTCGAAATATATAAGTAATAATTTTAATTAGTTTGGATAAAAGAATTTTTCAAGAAAAAATTAAATCAAATTTTCAGTTTTCTTATACTGAAGAACAGGACAAAGTAACCCAGCAGTTAGCTGATTTTATATTATCCATAAGTACAAGAAGTATTTTTCTGCTAAAAGGATATGCAGGAACTGGAAAAACAACCTTAATTTCTGCTTTTGTTAAAAGTTTATCTATAATAAACAAAAAACCTTCACTTCTTGCCCCAACTGGAAGAGCTGCAAAAGTTCTTGCTAGTTACTCTAAAAGAAGTGCCTCAACCATTCACAGAAAAATATATTGGATTAACTCTAATAAAAATGGAAATACTTTTATAAAACTTAAAGAAAATACTCATACAAATACCATATTTATAGTTGATGAAGCATCTATGATTCCTGAATCTTCTGATAAAGGATTTGGAAACAGGTCTCTGTTAGATGATTTGGTAGAATATGTATATGGTGGTATTGGATGTAAATTAGTTCTTATTGGAGACACTGCACAACTACCTCCAGTTCATTTAGAAATAAGTCCCGCATTAAGCGAAGAATTTCTATCTCAAAGCTACTCTAAAGAAATATTATCATTTAGTCTTTCTCAGGTAGTTAGGCAAGAAAAATCTTCTACAATTTTAATAAACGCAACCAATCTTAGAAAGCAAATATCTGAGAACAATTTTAATTTACCCAACTTTATTGTTAGTGAAGATGTAATTAGAATTGAATCTGGAGACGAACTTCAGGAAAGTTTAGAGGATAATTATAATAAAGGGGGGCTATCAAATACTATTGTTCTTTGTCGATCAAATAAAAGAGCAAATATTTACAATCAACAAATTCGAAATAGAATAAGATATCTTGAACAAGAAGTTGCAACTGGAGATTTATTAATGGTTGTAAGAAATAATTATTTCTGGTTGGGTGAAAAAAATAAGTCTGAGCTTATCGCTAATGGTGATATAATTGAAGTGCTTAGTGTTAATAAAATCACTAATAAATATGGATTTAAATTTGCCAATATTACCATAAAATTAATCGACTTTTTAGAAGAAAAAGAATTAGATGTTTTAGTAATTTTAGATACTATAAAATTAGAAACATCATCACTTTCATATGAAGATTATAAAAAATTATATCAAGAAATAAGTAAAGAATATAAGGGGGCAGACGCTAAAAAGAAAATTAAAGAAAATAAATATTTAAATGCATTGCAAGTGAAATTCTCTTACGCCATCACTTGCCACAAATCTCAGGGAGGACAGTGGGAAAATGTATTTGTAGACTTAGGGTATTTCAAACAAGAGATGTTAGATTTAGGTTATTTAAGATGGCTTTATACTGCAATAACTAGAGCTTCAAAAAAATTATACTTAATCAACTTTCATAATGAGTTTTTCAATTGAACCTTCCATTTAAAATATGTCACTCAGTAGAAGATTTAGATGAAAAAAACTGGAACTTAAAATTAAAAAAAGAAAATTCTTTTTTAAAGTCGTCTTTTCTTAGAAATTTTGAAAAAAGTTATAATTCAGAAAATATACTTCCGTTCTATATTAGCTTTAATAACGGTATACTTTATGGCCATTTAATTAAAATTAATGGTGCTAAAATTGCAAATTATTTTAAGAATGAGAGTTTTAGCCTAAAAAAACAGTTACTTAAAACCATTAATTTCCAGTTTTTCTGTTTTGGCAACTCCCATTTTTCTAATCTTTCCTCTAACTTTTTTGAAAAAGAAAAAATAAATGAAATTGATTTTAAGTTGCTTTTAAACTATATCAAAAAAGAATATAAAACTAATTTTTTTCTGTTACCTGATCATTTTTTAACAACTTTAAAAAATGGCCATTTTCAGGGAATGTCTTCTGTTTTTGAAATTGATCCAGACATGGTGTTGAATATAAATCCTAAATGGGATTCCTTTGAAAGCTACTTTAATTCTATTCATTCTAAATATAAAAAAAGGGTTAGAAAAGTGCTAAAAGATAGCAGTTCACTTTCCATTAAAAAAATTGAGGCTAAGGATATGGGAAATTTAATCCCTAAACTTCAAACGCTTTACAATAATGTTCACCAAAAATCATCTTTTTCAGGTCCTGCACTTAATATAAATACCTACTTAAGGTTTGCAAAATATTCTGAAATTGAGTTTTCACTTTATGTCTATTACAATAATGAAGAATTAGTTGCATTTTCTTCCGAATTTTACAATGGAGAAAGTTTATTTTCCTACTTTATTGGACTTAATTACTCCTACAACAAAAAGTATAGTTTATATAATAGATTATTATACGACTCTATTAGTCATGGGATAGACAAAAATGCATCAAAAATAATATACGGTAGAACGGCGGCAGAATTTAAAAGTACTATAGGTGCTGTTCCTGTTAAATCTACTAGTGCTATATATATTTCTAATAAACTTCTTAGGTTAATTTTATACCCTCTTGTAAAAAACTTATCTCCTAAAAGTTGGATACAGAGAAGTCCATTTAAAGATGTTAAGAGTGGATAATTTAAAAATTTTAACTTATCAAAGTAAATACAATAATTCATTTTACGAGCTTAATAAAGCATGGATTGAAGAATTTTGGGTTTTAGAAGAATCTGATTTAAAAGATTTACTTCGACCTAAGGAGTCTATTATTAAAAAAGGGGGTGAAATATTTTTTGCAGTAGATAAAAATAAAGTTATCGGTACTGCTGCTATGATTCCGTTTCCTGAAAATAAAATAGAACTTGCCAAAATGACGGTGCATAAAAACTACCGAGGAAAGGGAATATCTAGAATTTTAATGAATAGTTGTATTAACTATGCTAGGTCTGTGAAAAGTAAGGAAATATTCTTGATATCTAATAGCAAGCTTGTGACAGCTAAAAGTCTATATGATAGCTTTGGGTTTATAGAAATAAATCTAGATTCAAAAAAATATTTAAGGGGGGATTATAAAATGATATTAGTGCTTTAAAGTTTTCTAAGTTTAGAATGTAGCCCATTTGATTTTTTGTGTTCAAAATTCTTTTTAGGGGTATAGAAATATCCTATCAAGCTTATCGATAATAAAGTCCAAAAAAGTAAAATTATATTCATTTTATAAATTTATAATTGCAATATTAATAAAAAAAACTTCGCATTTTATTTTATTTTTTCCTGTAATTAATGTTAATAACACGTTAAATACGATAAGTGAAACAATCTTTTAAGTTGATATGACACAGAATCTAAAAGTGTCATTATGAAAAAAAAGACTAAAAAAAATTTAAGGCCTAAATATAAAAATGATATGATTTTAAAAGAGAAAAGAAACTATAGTCTTTTTCCTTGATTTGAAGTCTCTTTGACCTTTTTAGATCTTTTAAAAAGAATTCTAAATAATAACTCATGAGAACCACCAGAATAAGAACTTAAGTCAGAAGTGGTAAAATCATAAGAATAACCAAAAGATATATAATCTTGGTAAGTGTATCCAAATAACATAGATAAAGCATCACCTGTTCTGTAAGAGAAACCTGCCCATGCCATACTTTTCCAAGTTACAGTAGAGCCTACTTCTAACTGTAAAGGTACATTTGAAACATATCTCATTAAAAGGTAGGGATCAGCAACCAAATCGTATGGTAAAATAAAATCATATCCACCATGAATGAAATAATGGTCTTCCAATTTATTACCAGGGTCGGGTGTTTGAATATCACTAAACTTGATTTTGTTTTGTAATAAATTTGGTGCTGCTCCTCCAAAATGCCACTTATCATTATAGAACAAAAATCCAAATTTAGCATCTGGCATAACAGATCTCATTACGTTTCCGGATGATGCTGGTTCGTTAGGATCATTAAATGTAATTTGATTTCCATCAATTTTCCATTCTATGAGGCCAGCGCTAAGAGATAAGGAAACCTCAATATCTTCGGTTACGTTCATATGATAAGCATAGGAAGCTTGAGCCCCTGTTCTTCTAGTAGGACCAACATTATCAGTGTAAATAAAAGCTCCTAGTCCATTTTTTAAGTCCTTTGTTGGTCCATTAATACTAAGGGTATAAGTCCTTGGATAATCTTGTATCCCCACCCACTGATATCTATGGTTAGATGTTACATCATAAACATGGTCCATCCCTGCGAAAGCAGGATTTTGGGTATACTTATTCATGAAAAACTGACTATAAACTGGTATCTGTTGTGCTTTATAAGCATTAAAACCAAATGTTAAAACTCCAATTAAAATAATAATATGTTTTAAAGCTATCTTCATTACCTAATTATTGTGATTGGTCCAGTTTTATTATCTTTTGGTCCACCAGCAGGATCATCAAACTCAATAATAAAGTAATAAGTACCTACAGGTATCATTTTATTAGAATTTCCACCACCGTCCCAATTTTCTTTAGTTTCATCGTAATCGTAAATTAAGGATCCCCATCTGTTATAAACTCTTACAGTCGTGTTTTCAAAAGATTCTAAATTTTGTATCTCCCAAGTGTCATTAATACCATCACCATTTGGAGAGAAACCTGAAGGAACAATAATATTTGGAATTAAACTAACAACTACTTGATCAGTATTAAAACAACCATTACTATCTGTTACAAATACAGTGTAAGTCACAGTAGATAGTACGTCAATATTTGGGTTTTCAAATATTGAATCCGATTCAAAAGTAAAGTTTGTAGTTGGAGACCAAAGGTAAGTCGATCCTGACGGCCCTGTAGGGCTTCCTCCAAGGATGTAAGGATCATTGTATCCTAGAGTAACATCTAATCCAGCATCAACAATTGGAAGTGAAACTACTGTCACAAATACAGAGTCTTTTACTTTACAGGATTGTTCTTCAACAGTATAAATGAAGCTATATGTTTGTGCTGAATCCTGAGTAATAGCAGATATATTAGCTTGTGAAGATCCACTAATTATAGTAGTATCTGTATTAGTTATTGGATTAAATAATTCCCATGATAATAAAGGATTAATAGTTCCCGTACTCGTTCCAAATAAAGTTAAACTATCTCCAATACAAACTATGGTATCATTTCCAGCATTAACAGTTATTTCAACATTAGGTGTTAGTAAAATAGTATCAATAGAACTACAACCATTGAAATCTGAAACATTTATAATGTAAGAACCTATAAAAAGACTATCAATATTTTGGTTAGATGAGGAATAAGTTCCTGAAACATTAGTCCAAGTTGAAGATATTGGTAGGGTGCCACCACTAACACTTAGGTTGATACTTCCATCATTTGAAGAAGAACAATAAGGATTTATAACACTCAAGGTATCAACTAATAATGAATCTGCTTGATAGATAGTTATACTGCTATCCAAAATACAATTATTCTGATCTGTTACAGTGACTGTATATGTTCCTGCACTTAAACTTGAGGCAGTATCAGTTATTTGATTATTTGCAGCAGCATCCCAAGAGTATGTATAAATTCCATTTCCGCCAGTCACGCTGTCAACTATTGCTGAGCCATCTGCTAAGCCATTACAACTAATACTGTCAGCTGATGTATAAATTGTAATCGAGCTAGGTTCTAATACTATTACATCTGCACTATCTAAACAATTATTTATGTCTGAAACTATTACTCTATAAGTTCCTGCAATTAATGTATTTGCTGAAGCTGTTGATTGATTGCCAGCAGTAGCGTCCCATTGATAGAAATAAACACCATTACCACCACTAACGCTGTCAACCGACGCTGATCCATCTCCCAATCCATTACAACTTATGCTGTCTTGGCTTGTAATAATTATTAATAATGAATCTGGTTGTAATACTGTTAATGTAGTATCTTCAGAACAGCCTTTTAAATCTGTTATAGTTATACTGTAAGTCCCCGCGGCTAAATTAGATGCTGTATCTGTTACTTGTCCACCAGCTGATGCATCCCATAAGTAAGTTAATCCTCCGTTACCTCCTGAAATATTACCAATAGCAGCGGATCCGTCTGATAGTCCATTACAACTCACACTGTCTTGGAAAATTGTATCTATAAATAAGACATCGGGTTGTAGAACTGTTACAGTGGTATCTTTTGTACAACCATTAAGATCTGTAATCGTGACAATATAAGTCCCCGCAGCTAAATTGAATGCAGTATCACTTGTTTGACTACCAGCAGAAATATCCCAAGAATAAGAAATTAATCCATTTCCTCCTGTAATATTTCCTATAGAAGCGTATCCATCCAATAACCCATTGCAACTAACACTGTCCTGAGAGGTTGTATCAATAACTAAAGCATCTGGTTGTTGTATTGTTACTATTGCAATTTCAGAACATCCTTTTGAATCTGTAATAATTACTGAATATGTACCTATTATTAAATTAGTTGCTGTATCACTTGTTTGTCCACCCGTAAAGAAATCCCAAGAGTAAGTGTAATTTCCATTTCCTCCTGTAGCTTGTGCACTTGCAGATCCGTCAGAAAGACCATTACAGCTTACACTGTCAGTCCAAGTTGAGTTAATTGAGAGTACATTTGGTTCTTCTAATGTGACAGTAGTATCACTTGAACAACCTTTTTGATCAGTGACAATTACGGAATAAGTTCCAATTCCTAAATTAGTTGCTGTATCTGTTACTTGTCCACCAGCTAATATATCCCATTGATATGTGTAACCTGCATTTCCTCCAATTGCTACAACAGAAACAGATCCATCTGACAGCCCATTACAACTAACACTATCTGATGAAGGAGTAAGAACTATTACCCCTGGATCTAATATGCTTGTATCCTTAATTGTGACACATCCAGTAATAGAATCTGTAACATAAACCGTATATAGTCCTGGAGTTAAATTCAAAAGTGTGTCTGAATCTGGACCATCTATATCTCCACTACCAATTAAACCATCTATATCCCAATCAACTCCATATTCAACTCCACTTAAATTACTTATAGTCAAATATATAGCTCCATCAGAATCGCCACTACATGTAATATTAATTATAGAATCTTGAATAACTGGACCATTTTCATTATTTATAGTAATAACATCTGTTCCTGTACACAAACTATCATCTTCAACAGTCACTTGGTAAGATCCTGGGCCAATGTTGGTTAATGTATCATCGGAACCTATTCCTAAATTTCCTAAAGTCAAATTGTCCCAATTATAAGTATAATCAATGGATACTGAACCTCCAGATACATTGACTATAATGCTTCCATCTAGACTGTTACAAGTAGGACTAATAAGTGTTTCCGAAATTACAATAGAGTCAGGTTGTAAAACTGAAATAGAATCATTTATTATTTTACAATTATTTGAATCTGTTACATTAAGAATATAAATACCAGCTTCTAACCCTGTAATATTTTGGCTGGTTGACGAAAACCCATTAGTTCCAGACCAAGAATAGCTAAACGGTGCAGTACCATTATTTACAGTAATCCCAATTGCTCCAGAAATATCATTGTTGCAAGTAAGATTCTTTATCGTAGTATCGATTGTTAATGGGGAATTTGGCTCTGAAACTCTAATACTATCTAAAGTAGTGTTACAATTATTAAGGTCTGTTACAGTTACTGTATATAACCCGGTATCTAAATTATATATAATAGAAGTATCACCTGGGTTAATAAATCCAGTTGGACCTGACCAAGAATAAGTGAAAGGATCTGCACCCAAAGTAGAGATATAAATAATTCCGGACGAATCCCCAAAACAAGTAATATTTTTAACACTATCAGAAACCTCAGGACCACCAACTTCTGGTACTACAATAATTAAAGAGTCTAAACATGAATTATCATCTGAAACAAAAACCGTGTAAGAACTAGAAACTACAGAATTAAGACTGTCGTTATTAACATTTAAATCTAAGCCATTATCATCTACCCAACTGTAGTTATAATCAAGCGTTATTGAGCCGCCTGAAGCACTAACAATTGCTGAACCGTCAGAATTACCACAAGTAGCACTGTCAATTGAAAAAGTAAGTACAATATCATTAGGTTGAAGTACTTCAACTATAGTGTCTTTACTACATCCTTTCTGATCCGTTACTGTTGCAATATATGTTCCGGCTCCTAAATTAGTAGCTGTATCTGTTATCTGGCCTCCAGCTGTTATATCCCATTGGTAGGTGTATACACCATTACCACCACTTATATTACCAATGATAGCGGATCCGTTCAATAGGCCATTACAACTTACACTGTCCTGAGAAATGGTACCAATATTTATTTGAATAGGTTCAAAGACAGTGATAATTGTGTCAAGATTACAACCGTTTTGATCACTTACTGTTACTGAATATGTACCTGCACCCAAATTCGTAGCTGTATCTCCAACTTGGCCTCCAGCTGCTAAATCCCACTGGTAGAAATAAACTCCATTACCACCAGAAATAGTGCCTACAATTGCTGATCCGTCTAACAACCCATTACAACTTACACTATCCTGGGCTGATGAACCAATAACTAGAGAATCTTTCTGAAATACGTTTACTAAGGTATCTAAATTACATCCGTTCTGATCCGTCACCGTTACTGTATATATTCCTGATCCTAAATTAATAGCTGTATCTGTTATCTGACCACCAGAAGCTAAATCCCATTGGTAAGAATAAATACCATTACCACCAGAAACAAGAACAGTAGCTGATCCATCCGTTAATCCATTACAACTAACACTGTCTTGAAAAGTGGTATCAACAATTAGTAAGTTTGGCTCTAAAACCGTTACCGTTGTATCGTCACTACACCCTTTCTGATCCGTCACCGTTACTGTATATACTCCTGCTCCCAAATTAATAGCTGTATCTGTTATCTGGCCTCCAGCTGCTAAATCCCACTGATAACTATAATTTAAATTTCCGCCAATTGCCGTTACACTTGCTGAGCCATCTAACAACCCATTGCAACTTACGCTAT